>Ga0209191_1000042_pt1 | contig 102439 bp, 117 predicted proteins | sample S_130626_EF_Meta_FD_187320 | JGI IMG/M metagenome (GOLD analysis project Ga0209191, IMG submission 187320) | Freshwater microbial communities from Lake Simoncouche, Canada to study carbon cycling - S_130626_EF_MetaG (SPAdes) (version 2) | ecosystem: Environmental > Aquatic > Freshwater > Lake ...
ACCGCACTCCTTGTGTCGGTCAAATACTTCTTCCAAATCAATCCCATACAAAGGGCATGTTGATTTTGTGAACAAAGTTTTCACATGGTGGGAGAACCAGATGATTTAAAAGCGAAATCGGTCTAGCTGAACGGATTGAAAATCCTTGTGTCGGTGGTTCGATTCCGCCCCGGGCCACCAAGAAATACCAAAACCACCTTCGGGTGGTTTTTTCATTAGTGTAGTTTGGGTGGAGCGTCATTTAAAACGAGATACATCTAGAATATGGTGATGACTAAAGAAACCAAAGGAATGTTGATTGGCTTTATTGGCGTGGCAATATTTAGCCTCACCTTGCCCTTCACTCGCATTGCGGTTCAAGAAATGACACCTTTTTATGTGTCATTTGGCAGAGGTATTATTGCTGGTGTTTGTGGCGCACTATTGTTGTTGCTAACCAAGTCGCCATTACCAACTAGATCTCAATTTAAAAAATTGCTAATAACCGCATTGGGCGTGGTGTATGGTTTCCCAATCTTTACATCCTTGGCAATGAAAACATTGCCTTCAGCACACAGCGGAATCGTTCTTGGAATTCTTCCTTTAGCAATGTCTGCGATGGGAGCGATTCGTTTTCGTGAAAGACCATCATTTGCTTATTGGGTTACCGCCGTTTGCGGAACACTTCTTGTCTTAGTCTATTCAATGGTAGATGGCGGCGGTTTGGCATTAGGCGATATTTGGTTATTACTTGCTATCGTGACGGCGGCAATTGGTTATAGCGAGGGCGGTAAGCTGGCTGAAGAGATGGGTGCCATTAAAGTAATTAGTTGGGCAATGGCAATGACTTTACCCATCAATATTCCAGCCACTTATCTTTTTGCTAATACGGCTTTAACAGATTTGTCTACCAATGCTTTTATCTCATTTTTATATATAGGCTTATTTTCAGCCTTCATTGGTTTTTTCTTTTGGTATAGAGGTATTGCTTTAGGTGGGGTAGCAAGAGTTGGGCAAGTTCAACTATTACAGCCATTTTTGACGCTGATAGGAGCTTACTTATTATTGGGTGAACCAATCACTTTATTAAATATGGTTTTCGCTATTGCTGTTTTAGTTGTGGTGCTAATTGGAAGAAAAACCAAGATTCGGGCGAAATAGAGTCAGGCATCCTCGCCCTTGGTCGATTCCGCCCCGGGCCACCAAGTTTCATGATAGCCCACTCGTTGGGCTTTTTGGGCTAGAAGTGTCTTTTAAAAGGACAAATCATCTAAATGGGCATAGAATCAGTCTAATAATTATGTGAAAGGTAATTATGGATAACAAAGAGCACTGGGAAAAAGTCTATGGTACAAAAGCGCCTGACTCTGTAAGTTGGTATGCCCCGCATCTTGAAACCTCTCTCAATCTAATTCATCGAGCAAGCTCTAACAAAGATTCGTCCATTATTGATATTGGTGGTGGCGAAGCAACCTTGGTGGATGACCTTATCTCCGAAGGCTACAAAGATATAAGCGTGTTGGATATCTCGCAGAAAGCAATTGATGTCGCTAAAGCCCGCATTGGAAAATCAGCTGATAAAGTTCATTGGTATTGCGCTGACATTACTCAAGCAACCCTTCCTCAAAATTATTTTGATGTTTGGCACGATAGAGCAGTTTTTCATTTCCTCACTCAAGAAGATGATCGAAGAAAATACGTTGAACAAGTGAGGTGTTCGGTTAAGCATGGCGGCTATGTAATTATGTCTACCTTTGGTCCGGAGGGGCCTGAGAAATGTAGCGGTTTGGATGTTGTTCGATACGACTCACAAAATCTTCACGGACAATTTGGTAAAAGTTTTAAGCTTATTGATAGCACAACAGAAATTCATAAAACTCCTATGGGCACAACCCAGCAATTCCTGTATTGCTTTTGTAGGATGGAATAGATTTAGGCATCCTCGGCCCTGGTCGATTCCGCCCCGGGCCACCAAAATCAAATAATGCCTTGCTTTTTGCGGGGCATTTGCTTTTGGTCAAGCGGATGAGTGTTTAGACTAAGTGAAGCTCAATCTTCTTACCAACTGCGGCAGCATATTTTCGAAGGGTATTAAGACTCGGAGAGTGCTTACCAGTGGCCAAAGAACTCTCTAATCGAGCAACTGCTGGAGCTTGTGTACCCATCAGTTTGGCAATTTGTGCTTGCGTCAATCCAGACTCTTTTCTTGCCGCAAGAATTTCATCAAGAATAGCGAACTCTTCACGATTGAGTTTATCTACCTCGGCTTTAACAGCTGAGTTCTTGAGCATCTTACTGACCATTTGTTTATGAGTCAGAGTGTTAGTTGTTTTTGTTGTCATTTCTTTAACTCCTTCATGCGTTGCTTAGCAAGTTTTAATTCTTTTTCTGGTGTTTTTTGAGTCTTCTTTATAAAACTGTGAAGCATAACAATTTTTTGTTCTATCAGCGTACAAAAGAAAACTCTCGCAATACCCTCAGCACCTTTCAGTCTTAATTCAAACAGACCACCACCAAAAGCATCGGTATGCGGCAAACCCAAATTTGGACCATACTCAATCATTCGATCAGTCAAGCCAATGTAACGAGCTTGAAGTGTTACAGGCAAATTCATGATGTCTTCTTGAACTTCTTGACTAAAATAAATGATGGAGTATGCCATGCGTATATGATAACAAATTTGTTATTTTCGAGCAAGAGAAAATTGCCCTTCAAAAGGACAGTCTTGAAGCAGGATTAGACCTCCTAAAGCTGTGTTTCGATTCCGCCCCGGGCCACCAAAATCAAATAATGCCCTGCTTCGTGCGGGGCATTTTCTTTTGGGTTGGCAGGATGGTTCCTCGGGGGAGGATTAAGTCACTTAGGCGGCAATCTTAGATTTGGTCGTAATGAGGTTCCCTTTGATGACTTTTTTCTCAACGAGCTTGATTGATTTAGATTCTTTTTTTATTTCACCAAGAAGTAGATTAATAAAAGTCTGCCATCCATTACCCTTAGACTTATAAAAAGCCAAGGTATCGCTATCAATCCGTAAGGTAACTTGCTCCTTAGTGCCGCTACCTAATGGCCGACCTCGCCCACGAGTTAGAGTTGGTTTAACCTTATCCCACTGCTTGTCTGTGAGGGGGCGTGAATTAGGATCAGACTTTGCAGCTTTTGTAATGGCAGCATCCTCTTTGGCGCTAGGTCTAATTAGTTTCTTCTTCATATCTATCAATCTCACGGTTATTGGCTTTTCTCAAGCTAATGATTCTTCTGCTTACTTTTGTATCAACATAAACTACACAATACAACCGATGCTTCATTGGTGCCAACGCAACACTACGAATTTCACCATAATCTTTTCTGTTATCAATCCAACTTAAAGCATCAGCCCAATCTAAAAATTTAGCCTCAGACAGAGACAGGCCGTGTTTGTGAAAATTAGTGCTGTCTTTTGTGGGATCAAATGTCAATTTCATTTATATTATTGTAGCTACATTAAATTAAGAAATCAATATATAAATGTAACTACAATAATTGAGGGTATTTAACACGTAGGATTAGACATCCTCGGCCATGGTCGATTCCGCCCCGGGCCACCAAAATTAAATAATGCCTCGCTTCGTGCGGGGCATTTTCATTTGTGTATTCAGCCCTGTTCGTATATAATGTATACAAAGTATTCTTTAGGGAAAATATTATGGAAACTTCGGTTTTAACCTTACGGGTTAGCAATAAAACAAAGTCAATGCTAGATAAATTGGCAGAGGCCACTCAACGCACAAAATCTTTTTTAGCTTCAGAGGCGATAGAGCGCTATTTAGAAGTTGAAGCTTGGCAGGTTAATGAAATTAAGGCCGCCTTAAAAGAGGCGGACAACCAAGACTTCATTTCAGAGAAAGAGTTTGCTAAGTTAATGAAAAAGCATGCAGGTTAAGTGGTTACGTAATGCCGCCAAAAACCTAAATGACGCTACAGAGTATATTGCGGACGATAACCCTAAAGTAGCTAGAGAATTTTTTATTCATACCATTGAAAGTGTTAATAAATTAGCTCAATATCCAGAGCTTGGCAGAGCCGGCAGAGTCCCAGGAACTAGGGAATTGGTTATTTTTGGATATCCGTATATTGTCCCGTACCGTATTAAGGACGGAAATGTGGAAATATTGCGAGTATTTCACACGTCAAGAATGTGGCCTAAAAAACTTTAAATTACATTTAGTAGAGATTAATAGTGATAGCTGATTAAAGGTGACATATGCGTAAAGAATATGATTTTTCTAATGCCCGTAAAACCCCATATGCTTCAATGTTAAAGAAGCCTATTACGATTCGTTTAGATGAAGATTCAGTGAACTACTTTAAGACAATTTCAGAAGAGGTCGGTATTCCTTATCAAAGCCTCATTAATCTCTATTTAAGAGATTGCGCCGCTAAGCATAAGAAATTGAACCTTAGCTGGAAGTAGTCTAGAGGTAGGATGAGAATCTTTTGATGTCATGGTCGACTCCGCCCCGGGCAACCACAATCAACTAATGCCCTGCCTCGTGCGGGGCATTTTCTTTTTGTAATTTAAAGTAGTTGATGGACTCTCTCACCTCAAGCCAGCGTTGTTTGCCTAGTTTTAGAGTGTTGACCTTACAAGTAGGGATGATGGATCCTGTTTGACAGTTTTTACTATAGATCCCCGTGCCATGACTTGCCCTTAAAAAGGACAGTTGAATTCAAGCCAATTGTGAGTAGGGTAATCCACAGTAGTTTTAATTGGGAATAAGAGAAGAATGGTCCTTAACAGACCTCAAATTGATCCTAGCCTATCTGGCAAATTTTGTTATCTCGAATGTGTGATACCTAAGAGTACTTGATAAACGAGCATAATAATTTTTAGAAAGTTCGCCATGATTGATTGGACAATCGTATTGTCAGAATTGGTAATTTTTATTGTTTTAATTAGTATGGTCGCAAATATAAAACAACATAGACATCCAATGATCTGGATAGCAATAGTGTTGCTTGGTCTAACGCCTCTTATGATTTTTGTTCCGAGAGATCAAATAATGCAACTTTGGTTAGAAGTTGTCATTCTTATCCAACCAATGATTTGTCTTGCGATACTTTTTTGGACAAATAAGTTACCGATAGAAGAATTATGTAGAGGGAATTGTGAGGTAGAAGGATGATGCCCCCATTTAGATCTCCTGAGCATCAATCAAGTACTGAAACAAATAAAAAACAATTAGGAATTGGTACTTTTTTAGTCATTGTTTTGATTCCATCTGTTTATGTACTTTTCATAGTAGTTACGCATTTATAGCGTTGGGTACCATCTAGCAGGGCTCATAAATCTAAAGACCTATTTAGGATCAGCGTCAAGTTACGTAACGCTTGATACCCACGTAATGACTTGTCCTTTTAAAGGACAAGTTAAGTGAGCTTCATTTGTTTCAAAACCAACTTACCTAGGATGCCGTATGGATTAGCAATTGTTTCAGGCATTTCAAAATGGTTATAGTTTTGACCAACGATATAGTCAACTGGTTTACCTATGTCTTTGACTGCTTTGGCAAAATCTCTGCCTTGTCTTTGAAAATCAGGGGTTTCTAGACTGCCATGAGCAACAATGATCGGAGCATTTAAAAATTCAAGATGTCTTTGGGTACTTAGAGCATCTTCCATGCTGTCAGTAAATTTCACATACGAGCTTCTAGCAGATAGTCGAACAGGTTTCAGATCATACATACCACTACATAAAAGACCACCTTTAATGATGTTCATGGGTAGGTCATAATCTTTTTTCCAATTTGTGACAAGGGTTACGCCAGCCAAATGACCACCTGAAGAGTGTCCAGATATAAAGATTTTATTGGGGTCACCATTAAAGCTAGAGGCATTTTTATAAACCCAAGCAACAGATCTTCTTACTTGATCGATCATCGGCATTAGATCGCCATTAGATTCAAAAGCGTTAATGAAGTCAGGCACCACAAAATGTGACCCAGCATTAACAAAGGTTTCGGCTTTAAATCCAAAATTCTTGGCTAATCCAGAACGCCATGCGCCACCATGAATAAAAATGTTGATGGGGGCTTTGGGACGATCACAGAGATAAACATCAAGACCCTCTATTGGGGTTGGTCCATAAGCAAATCGTTTTGGATTGCCTAAGCGGCTACGAGTGATATCGCTATTGGAGGCATATCGACTTTGAATTTGTCTAATATTGGGAGCATAAACACTTTGATCATAAGAGGCATCGAGTTCTGCTTGATCCATATCAAGCCAAACTAGGGGACCTTTTTGTTTAGGTGGGGTTGAAGTTGTAGGTTGTGCTAAGGAGGAGGAGATAATTCCTGAACCCATTGCTAATAGTAGTGATCGTTTTGTATTCATATTGTCCCCTGTAGATTCTTGATTATGGGGGAATTTGTTAATAAAGGCAAAGAACCGGATTAGACATCCTCGGTCCTGGTCGATTCCGCCCCGGGCCACCAAGAATAACAATAGCCCACTTGTTGGGCTATTTTCTTTTCGGATTGGGCAGAGTTGGCCGTCATAAGTCTCGGATATCTCCATCATGAACCGTCCTTTAAAAGGACACGTCAATTAGACATCCCTGCGTCAGTCGATGTCGTTTAAAACGACAATCCCAGCAAATAGGCATAGAATTGAAATATGAAAAGGATATGTATCGCCCTTTGCTTTAGTCTATTTGCTAGCTTGATTCACGCCGGTAGCATGCCCGCATCTGCCGACTCCATATCCCATGCCCATTCTGGGCATGTAGTTCAGTATGATTGCCATACAAAAAGTGATGTGAATGTTGAGAAGTCACAATCAACCAATCATCAAGCACAGCATCAATGCTGTTTGGGCGTAGTAGCAAACTTATCTACAAGCCAATATATCCAGCCAGATTTTTCAAATCACTTTGTTTCTCAAGTGCCCCAACTCATTGTTGAGGTAGTTCCAAGTCACATCTTCAAACCTCCAAGACTAATTAGTTAAAGGGCATTAACTAATTTTTGTGGCATCTAGCCACGGTAATCTATTGGAGAAGCACAATGAACATGACTCACTACATGGAGTTGTTGGCTGTTAACCAGCCTTGGAATTTAATTATCTTTATGGCCATACCAATTGTTTTGGCCGAAACCTTAGCTATCACTGAGTTATATCTACTCTTTACTCGTAAGTTTGATGGGGCCGTTTATTACCTCAATCGCTTTTCTGGCATTGCTGTCGGCATCTACTTTATCGGCATCATTTACTACATTGTGACTAACGCCATCATTCCTATTACACAGGAGGGTGAGTGGAGAACCGTGATTGACGTAATTGCTGTCAGCACTTACGTCATCGCAGGATTGCCGCTGATTTGGATTGCTCTACAAGAGTTGGGTTTGGTTAATCGAGCACTAGATCAAATGGGTAAGTTAAAAATTCATGCGATATGTGTTTCCTTGTTCTTGGTATTTGGACACATCGCCATGATTGCCGGCATGCTTGATCCAAGTATTCTTGGATATAAAGGTGCTAACACTCATCAAATGAGTGGTAACTCGGATCATGAGTTTTGTCACCCTGATGGGCATCGCGATATGATGAAGGACCATCAGCAAATGAAAAAAAACATGCCGATGAATAAGCAAGGACACAATCATTAATAAAAGGTTTGCCCGGTATCCCCAGCATGAACTATCCTTTAAAAGGACAAATCAATTACTAATTGAAAATTTAATCTAAGTTGGCACCATAAAATCATAGAAGCACCAATTTGGCTCAATACCTCTCTAAATTGACACTTATGTTCGTTAATATAATTTCAATACGTAAAAAATAAGTTATTTAACCACTAGACCTAATTAAAAAAAATTGGTCTTATTAAGTTAATTTTCTGGAGGTGTTTAAGTGGAGTTCGTGGGAATTTTGATGGTGTTAGCCTGGTTTATGATAGTTGCTGGTATTGTTCAATAGTTTTGAATAGCATTTGATCGAATCTTTAACTTTGATTTATTGAGATCATTGACTATCTATAGACTAAATCCGTCAATCAGGATTCGGTCACTCAGTTTCTAGACTGGGGTATCTGGTTCACGAAATGTCCTTTAAAAGGACAAATCAATTAGACATCTCTGTGTCAGTCAAACATCAATTTATATAATAAATTAATATAAAATTTTTATGAATTCATTTACTGGAGTTCAAAATGTTTAAAACAATTCAAATTCTTTGTATAGGATTAATTGCATCATTCATATTGTCAGCCTGTGGAAAGAAGGAAGAGCCTGCCCCTCCTGCTAAGGCTCTTCCAGCGGAACCAGCTCTTACAGCCGGCGGGGCCTCTGCAGAGCTTGCTGTTCCTGCTGTTCCTATTCCAGAAGGTTCTGCTAAGCCTGCCACCTCCGCACAGTCCATACCGAAAATTGCCAATAATGTTGAATATCCAGAGTTCAGAAAAAAATTAATCGGATCCGGCTGGAGCCCAGCTATACAAAAACAATCTCAAGATTGTGGAATTATTTGTCAAGAAAAAAGAAGAAGTGGGTTTATAGAAACACAAGTTTGTGCTGATACAGGCCTAGCGCCCTGTATCTTTATATTCAAGAATAGTGAGGGCAAAATATTAAAAATTCAAACTGTAGGAGAAAATTTATTAGTTGAAAAAACTTTTAGAGGTAAATAGTTTTTGTGAAATAATTGTGAGCTTTAGTTGTTTATGAAGTGTCCTTTAAAAGGACTCTTCATTCATGGGGCAACCCGATTATGACAAGTAGTCTTCATCCTCTGCCTTGGTCGATTCCGCCCCGGTCCACCAATAAACAAGATAGTCCACTGGTTGGGCTATTTTCTTTTGGCGCATGCTTAAATTATGACCTAAGCCCTCTCTAAGCTGGTTAAAGAAATTCGCGCTTATACTTTGTACGCTAAGCATTTTCTACTGGGCATTTTTTTCAATACATCTGATCCCCAAAAAAATTAATTTTTGCCATCTAGAAATGTTTCACTGTTACTTATTTATCAAAGCTTAATTATTTAATTTCGATTATGATTAATTTAAATCAAATTAATTCAGAGTACCTTCCAATTTTATTGATTTAATACGGAGAAAAACTTGAACAGGCGAAATTTTTTATTGAGCAGTGTTACCAGTATTGCATCTACTTCTGTGTATGCTCAAATGAGCCATCATGGTGATTCTTATGAACGGCTAAATCAAGCCGGTTTAATCCCCCGCCCCCCTTTAGCTGATACTCAAGCTGTATTTGATAGTCCCGCCCCAAAAGCGATTAATCCTGGCAAGTGGATTACCAGAGCCAGCTTACCTTGCCACGAAGCGAAATGGCCTGGGCTACAGAGATGAATGGTCGAATGCACCTCATTGGGGGCTATGGAGAGCAACGAGTAGATCGCTCATACCATCATATTTACGACCCCCAAAAAGATATTTGGATCGTTGCCACACCCCTACCTAGTGGAGCCAACCACGTTGGTGTAGTTACTATTGATAAAAAAGTTTATGCCATTGGTGGTTACATAGAACAAAACCGAAAACCTCGAGTGGACTGCTATGTGTACTCTGATAGCTTGGACAAATGGGAGCGCATTGCTCCCATGCCATCTGCAGCTGGATCTGTTGCGTGTGTATCGATTAATAATAAACTTCATGCTATCGGTGGCGCTGTGGGTGACACAACCGATACCAAAAAATCGATTGGCACACATCTGGTATATGACCCTATTGCCGATGGCTGGGAAAAACGTGCCCCAATGCATACCCCAAGAGATCACATCGGCGCAGTTTCTCACCAAGGGCTAATTCATGTGATTGGCGGTAGAGTTGATAATTTTCACACAAACTCTAATTTACATCATGTTTATATTGCGCAATCCGATCGATGGGAAGCCCGAAATCCACTTCCAACCGCAAGATCAGGACACGGCGCTGTAATTTTAGATAATAAAATTTTTGTCATGGGTGGGGAAGGCACAAATCGAGTATTTGGGCAAAATGAAGCGTATGATATCGCCAAAGATTCCTGGGAACAATATGCCCCGATGCCAACACCAAGGCACGGTTTGGGTGCTGTAGTTCTTGGCAGAAGTATTTGTGTTGCAGGTGGTGGGGCTGTCATGGGGGGCGGTGTACAAACCTCTATTAACGAAGCATTTACCTTAGAGGCTTAAATATTTATTCCGTATTCAATATATATTGCCAATAAAGATCAGTATTGAAAAGAAAGGATAGCTTATGCCAAAGCAACTAAAACCTGAATTCCAAAAATTTAAGAATGAAGAAGGTGAACGTCAATTTTGGGAGAGCCCTGAAAACGATACGACGGAATATTTTGATGTTTCTAAAATGAAAGTGGCAAATTTCTCTAATTTGAAACCTTCAACGACAAGTATTTCATTACGCTTGTCTGATAGTTTGCTAGAAGGTATTCGACAGCAGGCTAATAAATTAGAGGTGCCCCACCAATCACTGATGAAAATTTGGTTGATAGAGAAACTTGGGGAAAGTGCTAGTAGTTAAATATCTTTTAAGCATCGCTCGGTAGAGCAGAGTATTGACAGCGAAGTCGAGTCTAGCAAGGGATTTGAAAATTCTTGTATCGGAGGTACGATTCCGTCCCGGGCCACCAAAATCAAATGGTCTGTACCGGACACATACTTTACACTTTTCCAATCACATTCTAAATACCTTCATCAACAAGCGTCTTTTTACATGATAGTTGTGCGTAATTAGCATTACTTCTTTATCAACTAAGATAGCTTTTGTTAAGATAACAAATTAATACTTTAATTAAATAAATGTGAGAGCAAAACCGCACTCTAAGTTAAAAAAGGTCAGCATATGAACATAAAAAATATTATTGGCTCAGTCGAAAAACTATTCCTAATAATTATTGCAATTTTTACAATTGCAGCAATGGGCCAAGAAGTTATTTCTTTAATTAGTAGAGGTCGTGTTGAGTTACAAGACCTATTACTGATGTTTATTTATGCAGAGGTTCTTGGAATGCTTGCCGCCTTTTATTCTAGCCATCGTATTCCAATAACGATACCTTTATTTATTGCAATGACTGCATTAAGTAGATTAATCATTCTTCAGGGCAAAGATGGAAACCCTGCAATTTTGCTCTATGAGAGCGGTGCTATCGTATTGATTGCAGGGGCTTGTTGGATTATTAGTCGTGTTAGCACTGATAAAGATTCTGAATAGTAACGCATGAATGAGCGAGAATTACCGCCACAATCCAGATAATATTGGCTCGAGTTCCTTAGTACTGGTCGCTTCCGCCCCGGGCTACCAAAATCAAATAATGCCCTACTCAAGGGGGGCATTTTTGTTTCAGTTTATCTAAAAGTAGATGATGGCTTTTCTACCTTGCTTCTAGCGTTATTTGTCTAGTGTCAGAGATCAAATCCTTTGAGTAGGGATGCACAATCCTGTTTTACCGTTTTGGATATGGGAGTGGTCTTGTTCGGGGTACCCAACGCATGAAGCGTCCTTTAAAAGAACAAATTGAAATACCACCCTTGATAAGGGCAAGCCTTGACTTATGAGATGGGTACTCTGTCCTTAGAGATTCCAGTTAATTAGGTCAGCGTGTAATTTTTCAACAAATAACTTTTGCCCCTGATTGACTTGTTTTGACCACTTTTGGCCAGAAGATTCATTGGCATCATCAGATATAAATTTGTAGGAGATCCAGTCAATTTTATGTTCATGAGCAACTGCGGCGATGGCAAACAGTTCCATATCGACTACATCAACCCCATTTTGAGTAAGCCAATCATCATGTTGGGTTACAAAGCTATCGCCACTCCCGCAAATATGACCATTTGAAATGGAGACAAACATATTCGGTTTATTAGAAAACGGGACTGATCCTCTTGGTGCTAAGGGCTCAGCAATCATATCTCTTTGTATGACAGAGCCAATTTGAATTAGACCAGAAAGGCTTGGGGTGATTTTTCCAACTGTACCGAAATTGATAATTAAATCAGGGTTATATTCCTTTATTGCTCTAAATGTAGCAATGGAAGCATTCACTTTGCCAATTCCAGAATAGATTACTGGAATATGAGAAGATATGTTGTCAGCATTAAGCTCGTCTTCAAGCGCCACAATTACAACTAAAGAATTTTTCATAAGTTATGAATTTATTAGATTATTTACCAACAGTTCCCGACTTTCCAAAACCGGGAATTATGTTCAAAGATATTTCTCCACTACTTGCCAATCATAGAGCGTTTACATACGCAATAAATCAATTGTATGATCTTAGCAATTTTTATAACTTTGATTATGTTTTAGGCATAGAGTCTAGGGGCTTTATTTTTGCCACAGCACTTGCCCAAGCATCTAAAAAAGGATTAGTTTTAGCTCGTAAGCCTAATAAATTACCAAAAAAAGTATATTCAGAAAGCTATGGATTGGAATACGGCGCTGACTCTTTACAGATTCAACAAGACATATTACCTAATGACTCAAAGGTATTGCTAATGGATGATATCCTAGCTACAGGAGGAACGCTGGTTGCGGCCGCAAACTTGGTGAGGAAAGCAGGAGCGAATGTTGTCGGCACTTTAGTTTTATTAGAAATTGCTGAGTTGATGGGCAATAATAAATTAGCCAAAGAAAACATTCAATTAAAGTCATTAATTCAAATTTAAATACGCGATGTAAATCCTTGGAATCTTAGTCACAATGGTATATTGATTAGTCAAAGAATTTTTTAAAATTTAAATAATAGAGATAAATTATGAACTGGCTATTAAAAAATTCATTACTTGGCTCAATCCTAATAATTTTTTTGGGTGAAAATTGGGTTGAGGAGAAGCCTAAATTAGCAGTTGTTATAAAAACAGTTTTATCGCTAATATTATTATTAGCAGTTCTAGGATTTGTTTTGGCAATGATTAATTAGTATTTAAAATCAGACGATGTTACTTTCAATAAGAAATTAAATCTTAGCTGGAGTAGTCTGGAAATCAGATATGAAGTCAGCGTCTAGTCGATATACGATTGATACTTGTGTAATGAAATGTCCTTTTAAAGGATAGATGAAAAAAAATTATTGAGTTGTAGTTTTCACCTAACTTTTCTATTTTTAACAAAAATAATTTACTATCTAGGTATTTAAAGCACAAGATTACATGGCAACCCTATAATAATAAAATGAACTTACGTTTGATTCTGAATAGGGCTAATCATTTAACTCAAAAGGTACTTATAACCTTTGGCCTTATTTTAATTTTAGCAAGTTGTTCAATCATTTTAATGGGGCTTTTGGGTGTATTTTCTTTGGATTTATTTGCTATTGGATTTTCATCGGGCATTCGTACACTAGCATCAGTTGCAATAACAGGCTGTCTTGTCGGCGCCATTATTTTCTGGATTAAGGAATCTTCATAAATTTAATAAAGGGCTTTTATGTTTCAAAAATCAGATTATTTTATTTTATTGGCCGTAGTGATTTCCTTCTTTACTTCTGCATACCTATGGTTTGTGATGGGAGATCGTGAGCAATCAATCTTTACAGCTATTTGGGTACCATCTATTTTTTGTTTTGGAATTTACTTTAAGTTATCGCTCATTTTGAATAAAAAATCATGAGCACCACCACTTTTTTACTCATATCGATTGGTGTCTTTTGCCTATTAATACTTGGACTCATATTGATGATTAGAGAATTTATGGGTAATTTTAGCGATGCTTTTCCTGAGATTGCAGAATGGTTAAACTCAAGTAATGAGAAAAAATAATTTGCCTACATTTTTTCTGAAAGTGGGCAATGGCATATCTTTAGTATGATTTGAAAAGTAGTGCCAAGCAAGGTTGAAAAATGTCTAGTTTCTTAGTAGTGATGTAGACAGTTTAGAAATAGGATAATCACCCCTGATGCCCTGGTCGATTCCGCCTCGGGCAACTAAGAATTTCGACAGCCCACTTGTGGGCTGTTTTCTTTGGGGGCTTTTCAGGGTAACTCTAATAGTCTCGAATATTCCCAATAAGAAATGCCCTATATTTTTAAAGAACAGATTAATGAGACACTCCTGTGTTGGTAGATTGTTTTAAAGAGACCTGTAGCTCGATATTTTGACCTGTATCAAATTCTAGTAACATAATTTTCCAAAGGCCGTTATTGATCGTTCAATGAGCCCATACTGAGCAACTAGGTTAAGCGAGGTACGAAACCAATGAACAAAAAATTATTATTAAGTTTGGTATTGCTCAGTTCGATTAGTGTCGATGTTTCAGCGACACCTCAAGAATTATTAAAAGGATACGAAGCTCAGTCTGGCATGGCATCTTCAGCCCGTGGCGAACAATTCTTCAATGCGAAGCATGGTAAAGAGTGGAGCTGTGCTTCATGTCATGAGAATCCACCTAATCACGACACTAAACATATTGTTACTGGGAAAGTAATTAAGTCTTTGTCACCCAATACAAATCCCGAGCGATTCATTGATCAAGCGAAGGTTGAAAAGTGGTTTAAGCGTAATTGCAATGATGTGTTGGCTCACGAATGTACTGCCCAAGAAAAAGCGGATGTGCTTTCTTGGCTAATGAAAGTGAAATGAAGCGCTTATGAAAACTTACATTTTTATAGCGTTATTGGCTTCGTTGGCAATGCCAGTATCTGCCTCAAATATGGGCATACCGGCTGGGGCACCTAAGAGTTACGAGGCTGAGTGTGCCAGTTGCCATATGGCTTATCCACCAGGACTTTTGGGTCAGAAGAATTGGCAAAACATCATATCTGGACTTGATAAACACTTTGGTACAGATGCGAGTCTTGATACAAAAACTGAATCTGAAATTTCTCGATGGTTACTTAAGCATGCAGCTACTAAGAAAAAGTATTCTGCATTTGCTCTAGAGAATCGAATCACCAAAACGACTTGGTTTATTCGCAAGCATGATGAAGTGAGATCTGATGTATGGAAAAGGTCCGGAGTAAAGAGTCCAGCAAATTGTACCGCTTGCCATGTGGATGCCGCTAAAGGGAACTTTGACGAAGATAGGGTACAGATACCGACCAAATGAATATGTCTAATCAAAAAAAATCTGTTTTAGTTTGGGATTTTCCTGTCCGAGTATTTCATTGGCTTTTAGTCATTTCATTTATAGGTGCTTGGCTTACTTCAGAAAGTGAAGCTCAGCAAATGATTCACTATGCTTTTGGATATACCGCTGTTGCACTTGTTTTGTTTAGGGTGATATGGGGGATGATTGGCACAAGATATGCACGTTTTAGCCAATTTATTAAGGGACCTACAGAAACGCTTCAGCACTTTAAAGCCTTATTAACTAATAACCAGCAAGCAGGACTTGGGCATAATCCTTTAGGCGGCTTGGCGATGATTTCATTAATGATTTTAATGCTGCTCATTGGCTTAACCGGATACTGGAGTATGAAGGAGTTTCTTGGTGATTTCATGAGTGGGGCGCATGAAACAATTTTTAATATCGCATTAGTTGTTGTGGTGATTCATATAGTCGCTGCAATCATTATGAGCTTAATGCAAAAAGAAAATTTAATTCGGGCAATGTTTACAGGGAAAAAGCAGGGCACCTCAGAGCAAGGAGTTCGATATCCAATGTATTTGGTTGGAATATTTCTGGCTGTTTCTTGTGCTTATAGTTTTTATCTAGTGGTGAGCGGCTCTTTGCCCTTATTAACACAATAACCTGGGACTCAAGTTCTATGAAGATTCAACCTATCATTTATTTAATACTTAACCTGACTTTATCCCAATCAGCTTTTGCTAATGAAAAGGATGTCAGTGGCGTCCATATTTATAACGAAGTCTGCTCTGTTTGCCACAGCGAAGGAGTAGCTAATGCCCCAAAGATAGGCGATCAAAATGCTTGGAAAAAATTAATTATTGAGGGGCAAGTAATTATTACGGCGCATGGATATGTTGGAGTAAGAGCAATGCCGCCAAAAGGGGGCAAGGAAAGCTTATCAATTGCGCAATTCGCTGAGGTATTAAATTACATGGTGAACAAATCAGGAGGTCATTGGGTTTCGCCAAGCAAATCTATGCTTACAGAAATAAACAATGAAATTGCCAATCGTAAAAAGTCTCAGTAAATAATTGGATTTTTAGACAAGTCGATACTAGTGGCGCAGATCCCTGAAATCAAAAGCGAAAGTTGTCTTAGGTGGATATATAAAAATTCTTGAGTCGCTGGTTCGATTCTGCTATAACCACCAAAAAAAGTATGTCTCAGGAAAGACATCAGAAGCTATCACTCGTTTGGGAGAATTTTTTTATGGGGCTACTATATAAATCATGGTATGTTAATCGACTTTGGTCGTCAGGATGAGCGCCTAATTGAAAGTCGCTTGATATCCTTATCATGAAATGTCCTTTAAAAGGACAAATCTAGTCAATATCTTTGTATCAGGGGTTGTGTCGTTTAAAGAAACAAAAAATTATTTAATAAGAAGTACAGGTTGCTTGGCTGAACTACTAATTCGCTGTGCTACGGAGCCCATTAAAATATCCAAAAAGCCACTTCGTCCCTTAGCCCCCATGACAATCAAATCAACCTTATCTTTATTAGCAAGAGCCATGATCTCATCGGCAACATGACCGCGCAAAATAGCCATGTTGTGTTTAACGCGAGCCACATCCAAAACCTTTTGTGCAGCTTTAAGTTCTTTTTCACTTAATTCCCGTAAGTAATCATTGACAATACTTTTGTCAATGAATTGCTTTATATAACTAAGGCCAGCATCATCGTGGACATTAACTAAGGTAACGATGGTTGGGCTGCGAGAGTTTTTGGCCATCTTGGCAACGTACTTCGCAGCATTAAGAGATGACTTAGAGCCATCAATTGGTAGTAGTACTTTCAAGAGAGTTCCTTTTTCATATAAAAGCCCTATTAAATATAGTTGTTTTCAGTCTAGGTATGTAAGTGATTATTTGCAAATACTTAATTCATGGATTTATGAATTAAGTAGCCTTTTTTTGATCCAAATCAAATAAGTAACTGAGCCTTACTATTCTGTTGCAGCTGAGGATGACGTTTGCACAAACGAAGAAGTTGAGAAGTATATTGCGCAATATGAAGACGCACAAATTATGTTAGATGAAGCTACGAAGAAGATCCATTCAGTCCTGGGATTACAAGCAACTTAGGCTATGGAAAAGATTCGATATTAACTATATTGACCCATGTTGGGTTAGCAAATCATCTTGATAGTTTATGGCAAAAATGCTGGGGTAAGTACTCGAACCCCAATAGAAATCCATTTGTTGTCGCTACCAAAACCAGCTTTATTCCCGTAGGTTAAATCCATCTGAAAACGATTTGGTATAAACCAGTGACGTACCCCCCCCTGATAAAAAGGTGTACTGCCCGTTTCACCAAAGGATTCTACAATTGCAAAAGTATTTGCTGTCAGTTGATACTCGATTCCTACGCCCCAAGTTTTTAAAAATAGATCATCTGACTGCCTTTTAGTTGCACCAATATTAATGTGTAAAAATTGCTTATCATCATTAAGTGACAGCGTAAATGGAATATATCCGTAGATATCGTTAGTCCGCGCAGTTCCAAAAGAGCTCGGATGCTTATTTCTACCAATAGCGGCACCAATTGACCAGTCGTTGGGTTGTAATTCACGAAATAATGTTTTAACCTGCACAATACTATCACTCAGGGATGTTCCCTCTTGATTAAAGCCGACGGTCTGGGAACTATTTGTTTTAGCTCCACCAATCGTAAGCTCAAAAAACCCGAATGGGTTACAAGCGGGTAATGCCCAATACTCTGTAGTCGATTGCGTATTTTTAACCCATGACTCTACTTGACAAGATTTGTCATCAATGATCCTCGCATCATCGGTCATCATCGGTCGTGCTGCATAAGCATTTGACAATAGAGCAAACTGCACGATTACGATGAAAGTAATTAAAGAACGCATATCAAATACTACCATCTAATTATTACAGTATGGTTGCTTACAGCTAAAGTCTGCCATGTTTATCCCACCAATGATTTGTTCTGCAATACTTTTATTGACAAATAAGTTAGCTACAAAATAATTATTCCAAGAGTGATGCGAGCCATAAGGCTTAGCAAGACAAGACGTCCTAGTCCTCAGTCGATCAGTGTTTCTCCACTTAATTTCTAGGCTAACTTAAAATAATCACCAACTTGAAAAGGTTTGCACCAAAACAAGGCACTTACACAAATATTCAATGTAATTAAGTAATATAGTAAATGTGTAGTTAGATTCGTTTGTATTTCCTCCGTATGTTTCACTAAGCCACCTTTCATTCGGGTGGCTTTTTTTTGAGGGGGAAGAACGTTTAATGAAACACCTTTTAAAAGGACGCTTTATGATGAGGGAATTATTTATACTTGTGACGGTCATGTCGTTTTAAACAACAAATCAAATAAATCATTGGTTTACTCGCTTTAAAAATTCCTCAGCACTTTCTTTTCGCTCACTATAGCGATCAGTCAGATAAGTGGAAACTGACCTAGTTAGTAAGGTGAATTTAACTAACTCTTCCATGACATCAACTACCCGATCGTAATTAGCGGATGGTTTCATACGATTGTTGTCATCAAACTCTAAAAACGCTTTGGGTACTGAGGATTGATTGGGAATAGTGATCATCCTCATCCATCTACCTAAAATCCGCATTTGATTAATAGCATTAAATGATTGTGATCCACCGCTTACTTGCATTAGAGCTAAAGTCTTACCTTGGGAGGGTCTGACGGCACCAATACTCAAAGGTATCCAATCGATTTGAGACTTCATCAATCCTGTCATTGCACCATGACGCTCGGGACTGCTCCAAACCATTCCTTCGGACCACTCTACAAGAGTGCTCAGCTCCACAACTTTAGGGTGTGTTTCGGGCGCATCGTCTACTTGCGGCAATCCTCTAGGATTAAAAATTCGTGTTTCACAGCCCATCGCCTTTAATATACGTTCGGCTTCTTCAGCTAACAGGCGACTAAACGATCTTTCTCTCAGAGACCCGAAGAGAAGCAATATTCTCGGTGGGTGATCCATTAATAAATTGACTCTCAGTTGATCAAGATCAGGTTTATTAAATAATACGGCTTTAATATTAGGAAGTTCAGTCATAAGGAGTAGTAATGTATTAAAAATGAGGCATAGTAATTGGTGTTTAAATCACAGAAAACTAAAAAACTTAACTTTAAATGAATAATGTAACGCTTGACAAAAATTTCGGATTTAGAGCCCATGACTCTAGTCAATTCCGCTCTAGAGTTCAAAGAAACACCTAACCCACCATCGGCTGTTTTATTGGTTTATGCGATATTCATTTATCATCTAAAGAAGTTAATGGCGACATAAATAATATCCACTATTTCTTGCCAAGTGCCTGAGTTATACATTTACAGATGGGGCTTGATGGTTCACGCCCCCATCTTTTTTGTTATAGATAAGGTTATGTAATATCCTTTAAAAAGACGTTTTAAGTAGATATCCAAAAACAGTAGATGTCTTTAAAAATAAGCATCCAGCATCAAATTAGCGCCTGAACTGTCGGCAATAAAAAATAAATTATAATTTTTAGAACCTTTTTTGTCATTGTAAAGTAATCGTCTTTAAGTAAATTAATCAAAGTAAGACTTTTAACGAGCGCAAATAAGACATTTTAAAGACATAAGTTGATACTTAATATAATGCGTGCTTGGCGTCACTATAAATAATATTAGAGAAAATAAAATATGACTAAAATTTTAAAGAACCTCGTTGTTTTTGTATTCTGCGCCATTATTGCCTTACAAGCAAACGCTCAGACAAATTGGAAATTCCTCACCAAAAATTCTGTAAGCGAATACTTAGTAGACATAAATAGCATCTCTGGTGCCGAGGATCAAAAAAGAGTTTCCATAACCCAGAATTTATTTAAGCCGTTAGGGGAAACTAACTCATACTTGGTGAACTATAAGATTAATTGTAATACCAATGAATACACAATTATTTCGGCTACATCTTATACAGAACAGGGGCTGAAGGGCGCAAGTAAAAATTTAACTGTAACAACACCAACTAGGACGGCAGAGCCAAATTCTGTTGGTAGTAAGTTTGTTGGCGCTGCGTGTGCCCAATCAAACTCCGTTAGCCAGTCGACTGGCCTGCAATCGCAACCGCCAAGGGCTCGACCAATTACGGCATTTCGTGTTTATAAAAATATTGAGCTAAAAGATGGGTCACGATTTGATCAAGCTAGTGGTAATGCAGTCTGTGTCTTGGATTCAAAATCTGATGAATTAGATTTCAGAACATATTTAGGATATTTGGGCTCAAATGAAGTGGCTCAATGGATAGCGCAACAAGATAGGCTTGAAAACAATAACAATCAAACAGATCGCTGGACACATATTAGAGTTAAAAACGATATATTTAACGACATGAATAAATTTTATAGTGCGTGTAGATATTTTGTTGAATTTGCTACTGAAAAATCATCTAGGGATTTTGCACAAGAGCAAGAGAAGTATTTGCGCATTTATCCTTGGTCATCTAGTGCCGTTGGAAAAGTAATTTCTGTTGGGCCAACTTCAGAAGTGAATACCGCACGTCAGGCGTATGCTTCGAGTAATGGCTATCAGAGTTGGGATGAGGTGGCGCTTTCAGTTATGGCCGATGGTCCTGAAGCTACTAAAGAATCCATCAATACATTAAAAGGGTTTGGAGTTAACGATATTCAAAGCTATCAAGGTGCAGTCACTAGGATGAATAGCGCAAACTATTCAGCCGAAACTAAGCCAGCATTGAATTTGATAAGTAATTTTTTAAAAGATGAGCAAGAGGCAAAAAAGAAAGGTGCAAGTACAATAACAATAAAGGCTGAAAGAGAGAAAAAAGAATTAGCAGAAAAACAAGCTCAAGATGCAAAAGAAGATAAAGAGCGAAGAGCTAGGCAAGAGGCTAGGGCGAAGGAGTTTCCTTATGAGGCCGTATTAACTTGTGGCATGCCTGACCATATTAATATTCTGGCTTGTTTTGCTAAAAGTGGGTATGGTGTTGACACTGAATTGACTCTTAAAAATGGAAATTCTACAAACATGTACAAGGCATATAATCTTTTATCGACAGGCTCTGAACAAAGAGATGGTTTTCACATTGATTTAAGAGCGGGTTCCACATTGCAAGCACAGAACTCACACAAAACGCTCATTTTAGGATTAAAAGTTTACGATAGAAGGACGGGTAAACTGATTATAGGTAATCAAGTGGCACAGTTTGGCATAGTTTCTTTTAAAGGGAATTAATCGGCGACTAAAGATTACAAGCCAAACCCGAATCTTTAAGAGCTTTTTTAAAGAGAGGGTTTGACTAATGCATATTAAAATAACTAATCAACCCAACCTTTTTATAAGTTGTTCTGCTCGACTTTCAGAACTACTTCGAAATACCCTGCCCCCCAAGAATAGGATAGAGTTTCATAGTCGGTTAAATTTATTCATACATAAGTCTGGGATCAAAAAATGAAATGGTTGCTGAGCTTCTTCGCTGTACTTGGATGTAATTTTGTGACAGCTCAAACAATGACTTCTATTTTGCTAGAAGCGGATGTTGGGAGAGAGTCGGGATTATTTTTAAAATCTCAAGTAGTTCAGAGGGCGATATTACTACAGCCTTCTACACCAACAGAAACCGCCCTACTATTTTATCGTGGCTGGTCTGGTATCGCCAACATTAAGACAGAAAATGATTGGAAGAGAAATTTAAATTATTTACAAAACAATACTAAATTATTTGTTAAAGAAGGTATCGCCCTTGTTGTAATGGATTGTCCTAGCGATGAAAATAGTGTCGCACCAGGGAATAAGCCATTAGGGTGTAATGATGATTATCGATCATCAGCAAAGCATGCTGATGATGTAAGGAAAATTATGGCTTTATTAAAAGAAAAGTATGGAATCAAAAATTTTTATGTGATGGGCCATAGCTATGGAACAATCTCATCCAAGTGGCTTGCTAAAAATTTAGGCAATGAATTACGGGGAAGTATTCATTCGGCATCCATGACGGTGGCAAATTATTACAACAGAAGCTATGGATATTCAGTCGAATCGTTTGATATGTCAGTATTGAAGGCGCCCGTATTAAATATTCACCATGGAGATGATCAATGTTCCCACACCCCATATTCAACCGTCGTAGCGTATTCAAAAAATAATCTAACAACAGTAAGGGGTGGTGAAGGTACTGGGGATGTGTGTGGTGGAACTCACTTACATTCAATGGGTGGCAGAGAAGAGGCAACCACAAAAGCAGTTATTCAGTGGATTAAGACTGGCGAAATTCAATCTAATGTTGGGGATTAGCACTATCAAGGATGAAATACCCTAGGACTGGGCCGATATAGTGCTGAGTCACTAAGCCATTTACCGCCATGAAGGAATTGGTTTGTTGCGCCAATAATTAATTAGACATCTTTGTGTTGATCGAAATTGTTTAAAATAACAGTTATTATTTCGATAGCTTTTTGGTAATCCGTTTATTAATATCTTTGAGCATTGCTTCATCAGGCTCTTTCCAATTAGCTCCAGCCTGATTTGCCATATAGACCACCGCAGAAGAAAATTCGGCGACAGTTAAGTCTGGTTTCCCACCTTTTGGCGGCATCGCTCCAACACCGTGATAACCATCGGAAGTTATATGCGCCTGCCCCTCTTTGATTAATTTGCCCCATTGTTTTTTATCACCCACTATTGGAGCCTTGTTAAGGCCGGTAGCATGGCAGATTGAACAAACAGCTTTATACGTCTCATCACCACCAGCCATGGTTATTGAGCTAAAAAACAGGCCAAGAAATAGGAGAAATTTCATATTATTAAAAGGTTTAAGGTAAAGTACACAAATTATATATTTGAATCATAAGCTTTGTTGAGAGATAGATTGCTTAGATGAATATCGTACAACACGCGATTCCGTAATATGCCACAATGAATCATTATTGCCTAAATCCTTCATTTAGAATATTTTGTCACTATTCATAGACTCAATTCGTTCATCAGCATTAGAGCACTCCATTTCTAAACCGGGGTATCAGACTCATCAAATGTTCTTTAAAAGGACAGTTCACGAAGGGGCGCTTATTGATGAAATTGATCATATAGAATTCACCGAAGGTAATTTAAGAAAATTGCCGTAATATCTATTAGTACTTAATAAAACTTCAAGGAGAACCTAATTGCGTAAATATTTGAGCATATATATTGCATTTCTCATCATGGTGATATGTACTGATATGGTTTGGTTATTAGGGATTGCAAAAAACCTTTATCAAGATGAGATGGGTAATCTGATGGCAAACGAGCCTAAATTAATTGCTGGATTTGCTTTTTACTTACTCTATGCTTTGGGAGCCAATATATTTGTTGTTTTTCCGGCATTAGAAAAACAATCTTTGCCGCATGCTTTGAAATATGGCGCCTTGTTTGGATTCTTTTGTTATATGACTTATGACCTTACTAATCTTGCGGTTGTGAGAGATTTTCCAATGCGACTTGCGTTCATAGACATGGCTTGGGGTAGTTTTTTAACCTCCGTAGGAGCAGGATTTGCCTATTGGATCGGAAATAAAAATTTGTAGTGATTAGCGCCGCTAGGAGTTTAGAATTTTTAGATTGAATTCACTGAGTCTTTAGTGGCCTAATATCACTTCTCGGCGCGTAAATGATTTCTTTAAAGCTCGGGGTTAAAGGGTTTTATGATTTGAAAACAAGAAAGATGGGAGATATGATTTTGGTGGATGTTCATATGGAGTTTGATGCGAACTCAACAGTTCAAGCGGGGTATGAAATTGTTTAAAAAGCAAGAAACTAAATCATGAAGGAATTGTCCGCTCTTAATGTCATGACCCATATTGTCCCTGTATAGAAATGTAGATTTAAACGACGTTACGATATACTGCCTTTACCCCGACTAAAGATGAAAAGATGCTCTATCTATTTAAAACTCTGCTTGCTGCCCTCGTAATTGTTGCCGCAGTTGAAATTAGCAAGCGTAGTTCTTCTTTAGCGGCATTTCTATTGGCTGTGCCCATTGTTTCAATTACTGCTTTCGTTTGGATCTACATCGAGTCCAAAGACAAAATCAAAATCGCCGATATGAGTCAAGAGACATTTTGGTATGTGATTCCCTCCCTACCCATGTTCCTCATAATGGGCTGGATGCTCAGAAATGACTACAACTTCTATTTGTCGTTATTTGCATGCTGTGTACTAACAGCTGGCCTTTTTGCTATTACGCAGCATCTAATGACAAGATGGTATTAGGCATTCTGGGGTAAGGGGTGATGCCGTAACGGGTCAAAAAATTTCAATAGATCATAGTTGAGAGTCCTCTCAGGGGGTAGGCTTAAAAAATAGGTTACTTGATTAATAAGTACTTTAGAGATGCCCCCCAATCGTTATCGACTGTATAAAAAAGAAATAATGTACATCATCGGTCTATAGGAATAATGTTAAAGTAGTAAAAATATTAAAAAACATCTTTTCCGATACTTTTAAGTTAAGGAAATTGATCAATCATGAGGGAGACCATGAGCCTAATTAGTGGAATAAGCGCGTTATTGCTTTGCCAAGTAAAACATTGGCGAAAGCTTTTTCTATGTATGGTCATCGTATCGAGTGCGCCTTTAGTTGCTCAAGATTATCCCACTAAGCCGGTTCGTATTTTTGGCCATGGACCGGGTAGTACGGCAGATTATTTGTCGCGAGTAGTAGCACAAAAATTATCAGAAAAATGGGGTCAACCTGTGATAGTAGATAATCGTGCAGGAGCTGGCGGTACTGTGCCTGCTGATCTTGTTGCTAAAGCACCAGCAGACGGATACAGTTTATTGATGGGGCATGCAGGACCGATGGTGAGCTCTGTGACCTTATATCCCAACTTACCGTATGACCCTGTAAAAGATTTAGTCGGAGTAACAATGGTTGCAACAGGCGTAACTGTGATGATGGTGCATCCAAGTATTCCAGCAAATACAGTTGCGGAGTTTATCAAATATGCCAAAAACAGAAAAGATCTCAATTTCTCATCAGCTGGAAATGGCACAATTAGCCATTTAACTGGAGAGTTATTTAAACAAGTCACGGGGATCAATATGATGCATATCCCTTATAAGAGTGCTGGCGCGGGCTTAACTGCCTTAATCGCAAATGAAACCCAAGTCTCATTTTTATCTCCGGTGACGGCTGCTGCGCAGTTAAAAACAGGCAAACTAAAGGCATTAGTCGTCTCAACAAGCGATCGATTTTCTGGCTTACCAGAAGTCCCCAGTTCATCAGAAGCAGGCTTAGTGGGAATGGATGCTCAATTATGGTTCGGACTTTTTACTTCAGCCAAAACTCCTAAAGCAGTCCAACAAAAACTAAATCAAGATATTACTGAAATCCTGCGTCGTCCAGATGTAAAAGAACTGTTCTTGAAGCAGGGGATACAAGCATCATCTTCATCTCCAGAGTCATTAGAAGATTTTGTGAAAACAGAGATTAAACGTTGGACTCCAATCATTAAAAACGCAAATATACAGGCTGACTAATATGACACTAAACACAAACGAACAGAAAAAAGATCCACGCATTGAATCTGCGATTTCTCATTGGGCGCCACGCTTTGTGGCCAATGGCGTGCCAATGACAGATTTTTTAGAAGTCACTGCAAGCTTGCAACATTGGGATGAATGGTGTCGGGCTTGGTCACAAAGAGCCGCCATCCATGAAGGATTGGGACATGAAGCATTTGATGATGGCTTTACCTATTCAGCGAGTCAACATTGGACACGTGCGGCCGTATGTTATCACTTTGGTAAATTCTTATTTGTGAATGATTTAGAGCAAATGCGTCAAGCAAATATGAAAGCTGTCGAGTGTCGTAATTTAGCCTTACCGCATTTAAAGCCACCTGGTGAAAGAGTTGCTATTGCATATCAGGGTAAATTTTTATATGGCAATTTAAGAAAACCTCTAGGAGTCTCAAAGCCCCCTATTGTTGTAATGTGTATGGGGCTAGACTCTGCAAAAGAAGAAATGGATGACTATGAAAATCGTTTCTTAGTGCGTGGTTTAGCCACCCTAGCATTTGATGGACCAGGTCAAGGAGAGGGCGAATATGACTTTCCGCTGTGTCCTGAATTTGAAGAGCCGGTAAGAGCCGTATGTGATTATTTAGAAACTAGGTCAGATATTGATCAAAACCGTATAGGTATTTGGGGGGTTTCCTTGGGAGGTCATTTAGCTCCAAGAGCTGCTTGTTTTGAAAAAAGAATTAAAGCTTGTGTGGCTTTATCGGGCGCATATCAGCGGTCGGCAAGTTTTGAGGGTAGACCAGTTATTAATGTAGAGGCTTTTCGTGTTAGAACGAAAAGTGCAAATCTTGAAGAGGCTGGAAAAGTTGCCCTAAGGATGTCTTTAAAAGGAATAGCTAAAAATATTACTTGCCCAATTTATATTGTTGCAGGGGATAAGGATCGATTAACACCTGTAGAGCAAGCAAAGTTATTAGCTGCGGAAGTTTCAGGGCCATGCAAACTGTCCATCATTCCGGGGGGTAACCATGTGGTGAATAACCTTTGGTATAAATATCGCGATCAAACTGCCGACTGGATGTCACGACAGTTATATGCTATTTGATGCTCTTTGCATCTTAAAAAATAAGTACAAAACTTCCCAAAAATTAAAATACAATCATCAGGCACCAATCACTTAAGTTTTTAAAAATAAGGATCAAAAATCTCTTTTTAAAAAACTAAACAAGAGAAAAGCGGACTTATGTTCAAGACTATACTAGCCCAATAAAGTCGATACTAGAGAGATGCCATGAATTTAAATTAGACGTTTTCTATAAATTATTTAAACTTGCACAGACAATATAAAACGAAATTTATATTACTGAGCTTATAGATGTCAAACACTATCTTTAGCAAGTCTTAACCCTGTTATTTGCCAGCGAGCATGCGTTGGAAAAAAATTACGATAAGTTGTTCTGGAATGCCCCGGGCTTGTATAAGCAGAACTTCCTCTAAGGACCATTTGGTTAATCATAAATTTACCGTTGTATTCACCAGCAATACCCTCCCATGCTTCGTATCTGGGATAAGGGCTATAGTTACTGCTGGTCCATTGCCAGACTTTACCAAATAAATCATCAATCATATGACTGTTCGTTTTAGCAAAAGCTTCCCATTCAAATTCTGTAGGTAAACGGGCACCTGCAAAGCCATCTAGTTTTTTATCAGCCCAACGAGCAAAGGCTTCAGCTTCAAAATAGCTAATGTTTGATACTGGCGAGGAGAGTTCGATAGGTAAATTACCTTTAAGCGAAAAAGTAAAGTAGGACTCATTTTTATTCCAATAAAATGGGGCCGAAATATTTTCAGAGCATACCCATGCCCAGCCGGCGTCTAACCACCATTGAGGGTCTTGGTAACCGCCATCTTCAATAAATAGAAGCCATTGGTGATTGGAAACAAGTTGATTCGCTAAAAAGTGTTTTTGATTAAGGGCCGAATGACATGGGGATTCATTATCAAAATGAAAGCCTTCACCCGTAAAACCAATTTCAACAATACCTGAAATACCCTCTACCCAGCGAAAGGGCTTTATTAACTGATTACAAGTTTTGATCGCTGGGGAATAGGCTGGTAATAATGGGTTCTGATAGAAAAGATGTTGAATATCAGTTAGTAATAATTCTTGATGTTGTTGCTCATGATTAATTCCTAACAGAATGAGCCATTTTAGTTCAGGGGTTAAATTGTCGCGCATGAGACCTTTGACTCTATCCTCCACATTTTTGCGCCATTCAAAAACTTCTGTCAAAGATGGCCGAGTTAAAAGGCCTCTGTGTTTGCGGGGATGTTTATCCCCAACACTGTTGTAGTAACTATTAAATAACACCGCAAACTGAGAGTTCCAAAATGCAAAGTTCTTTTCAAAAGATTTGAGAACAATGACTTCATAAAACCAAGTAACATGCGCCAAATGCCACTTAGCAGGGCTTGCATCTTCCATTGACTGTGCTTGGCAATCTTCCGCTGATAAATCAGCGATCAAGTCAACCGTATAGTTTCTTGAGCGATGAAATTCATTTATGAGCGAATCAGTAGTTAGCATGTTTTAAGAAATCTTAGTTAGCGTAGATCACGGCAAAATAGTCTTTAGGGTCTTTCCAGATTTTTGTCGACTTAAAGCCACCATCCCCTAATAGTTTTTTAATTGAATCAATCGTGTACTTATGAGAATTTTCTGTATGAATTAATTCTCCCTTTTTAAAAAACCTAAGATTTTCTGGCCAAGAAATTGATAAATCTTCAAGTGCTTCTAAGTAAAGCTCAACACGGCTTTGAGAATGATTCACCATCACCTGGTGACGAAACTGAGAAACATTAAAATTCGATCCGATAATAGAATTGACAGATCTTAAAATGTTTAGGTTAAATGCCGCAGTTACTTTTAGGTCATCGTCATATGCGGCCTTAAGAACATGATCGTGCTTCATAAGATCAACCCCAATGAGTAATCCACCATTCCCGGCTTGCTGTTTAATCTGAGTTAGAAGAATTTGAGCTTCCGTAGTGAGAAAATTACCAATACTTGAGCCAGGATAGAAAAAAACTCTGCCATCAATTGGTATGGTGTCAGGCAAAATAAGCTTGTGTGAAAAGTCCATGCCTAAGCACTGCATGTGTATTTGAGGATACTTACTTCGCAAATTTTCTAAGGCATCCCGTAAGTATTCTTCTGAAAAATCAATTGCCATATAACGAGAAGGTTTGAGAAAGTCAAAAAGAGATTCAGCTTTCTGACAATTCCCAGCACCTAAATCAATAAGAGTTGCAACATGTCCAACAGCTTCGGCGATTTCAGATTTATATTGGCTCAAAATCGTTTTTTCAGTTGATGTTGGGTAGTACTCGGGCAGTAAAGTAATTGCGGTAAAAAGATGTGACCCAAGGGGGTTATATAAAAATTTTGGAGAAATTGAGGCCGACTCTGCTAATAGCCCTTTTTCAATTTCATGGACAAAATTTTGTTGTTCGGAGACTGCTTTATTTTGGGAGACAACAGGATTTTGCATAAATAGTGAATGACAAATTTGTGAAATGATTTAAATGTTTATACTACAAATTTGATGAATGCGCTGTTCGCTATTTTTAATTGGAGAAGTTATGAAAGCTATTTGGAATAAAGAGGTTTTAGCAGAATCAAATGAGACGGTAGTTGTTGAAGGAAATCATTATTTTCCACCAGCAAGTTTGCATATGAATTTTTTCAAAAAATCAGATAAAAGTACGATATGTTCTTGGAAGGGCACCGCTAGCTATTACGATCTTGAGGTTAATGCACAATCGAATAAAGATGCTGCTTGGTACTATTCAGAACCAAAATCAGCTGCGAAGAATATTTCTGGTTATGTCGCCTTTTGGAAAGGGGTTGAGATTGTTGATAAGTGAAATAAATCTGTGTAAGTATAGTCTCCAAGGGCATCAGTCAATATCGCCTAATAAAAAACTAATAAAGAGTCTTTAAGCACCATCGCTTTAGTAATAGCGCATTGCTCAACACAAAAAAGCTTGAGAGTGCCATCGCACTTCCAGCAACCATCGGTGAGAGGTAGCCAAGTGCTGCTAATGGGATACCGGCCGTATTGAAAATAAAAGCCCAAAATAGATTTTGACGAATTTTGTTCCAGGTTCTTTTAGAAATATCAATTGCATTAGGAACAAGGCTGAGATCACCCCGCATTAAGGTGATGCCAGCAGATTGAATAGCCACATCAGTCCCAGTTGACATTGCCATTCCGACATCTGCAACAGCTAATGCGGGGGCATCATTGACGCCATCACCAATCATTGCAACCCATTGGCGATCTTTATTAATTATGGAAGTTTTAAGCTTTTCAATAATAGTTGCTTTATCGCTAGGCATCACTTGGGCGAAGACTTCATCAATCCCAATTATTGTTCCAACACGATCCGCAGAAGATTGGTTATCGCCAGAAATCATTGCAGTATGGATGCCCAAGGCATGTAAGGCATCAACAGCCTCTTTTGCATTAGCTTTTATTTCGTCGCCGAACATAAATGCTGCAATCGGGGGTGAATCTTCAGACCTAGCCCTCAATATAGATATGGTGTGCCCTTTTAGTATGGCAGAAGTAATTCGCGGCTCAATATTTTTGTACTGAGGATTGTCTCTGAGGGAGGCAATACTTTGAAGACATAACAGTTCATTTGCCCAGGGGCCACTTATGGGTTTGCCCTCAATACCTATTCCAGCTATTGCTAGATTTTCTAAGGCCGTAAAAGGGATTATATTTTTCTCACCCGTATATTCAAGAAGAGCTTTTGCTAGAGGGTGTTCACTACCGAGTTGAAGCCCTGCGGCTGTAGCGAGAATATCTTCAATATGAGCATTTTCATTCGCAAGAGGAATAATTTCGATTAATCGAGGACGTCCCATGGTGAGAGTCCCCGTCTTATCAAATGCGACGACATTGATTCGGTGAGCAAATTCTAACACTTGGGGGTCTTTAATCAAAATTCCAAAACGAGCTGCAACTCCAGTGCCAGCCATAATCGCCGCGGGGGTGGCTAAGCCCAAGGCGCAAGGACAAGCTATTACAAGAACAGATACTGCTCGCAAAATTGCTATAGGTACAGAGTCTAAATAAAGCCAGTTTGCTAAACCCGTCAATATTGCAATTGCAATGACGCTAGGTACAAAAATGGCACTAACTTGATCAACGAGTTTTTGAATGGGAGCTTTTTTGGTCTGAGCTTCTTCTACTAAAGAAATAATTTTAGATAAAATACTTTCAATACCGATAGCTTGAGCCTGTATGATGAGCGCGCCTTCGCCATTCATTGATCCCCCAATGACTTGGTCATGGATATTTTTTCTAACAGGCTCACTCTCACCCGTCAGTAAGGATTCATCTACATGGCCTTGGCCGAATAAGAGCATGCCATCCACGGGTATCCGCTCCCCGGGCAACACGATGATTCGGTCAGTTGGCAGTACTTGCTCTATGGGTAAAACACGATACTCCGTTAAATTAAGAGCGTCATTTTTAACTAACGTATCTAAGACTTTGGCATTTTCTGGCCACAGCTTTTTCAAGGCACGAATAGCTTCACTAGTTTGCCTCTTTGCCCTCGCCTCTAGCCATTTACCAAGAAGAACCATGCTAATAATAATTGCTGACCCCTCAAAATAAAGTTCGTACCCATCATTTGATTTCATCAGTAATTGATACAAACTCAGTCCATAGGCGGAACTTGTGCCGATTGCAATCAGTAAATCCATATTGCCAACCCCTGCGATTAAAGACTTGAGCCCGGCCACATAAAAGCGCCATCCTAAAATAAATTGGATAGGAGTAGCTAAAGCTAGTTGCCACCATGGGTTTAAGGACCAATGGACGCCCAAGGGCATTAAGATCATTGGTAATGTAAGTGGCATGGCTAAAGTAAAGCTAATGAGTACCTTAGTTAAGCCGTCCATGTCCCAAGAGGGCCTCGTATCTTGTCGTGAACTTTTTCCTAAGGGGGCGCTTGGAGATGCTTCATAGCCTGTTTTTTGGATTGCTTTAATGATGACATCTATTGTGGTGGGTGAGTCATGTGTCACTCGAACTCTGGCTTGTTCTGATGCCAAATTGACACTAATGGCTTCTACGCCAATAATTTTTTGTACAGTCTTTTCTATTCGACCAACACAGGAGGCACAAGTCATGCCGCCAATATTTAAAGAATATAAATCTGTACTTGAGGTAGTTAGAGTGTCCATATAAGGTTAATATAGGCTTATAGTTTATTGATTACAACCTTTATCTGAATTACTCAAAAAGGAATTGAGATGCTTACTTTACAAGTATCAGGCATGACATGCGGGGGATGCGTGAATGCTGTAACACGCGCAATCCAATCTAAGGACTCTCAAGCACAAGTAACGATTGATTTGGCAACGCAACATATTGAGCTCAATACAACCCTGTCGAACGAGCAAGTGCGCCAACTGATTGAAGATGCTGGTTTTCCAATAATCAGTTAATTCGCTTCGCCTTGAATTTCAACTCTATTTATGAATAAATAAAATGAAACAATTTAATATTCTATTTCTCTGTACACATAACTCTGCTCGTTCAGTATTAGGAGAGGCATTGGCGTCTTCGCATCAAAGTGGCAAGTTTGTTGGCTATTCAGCGGGTTCAACACCCGGTACTTCAGTACATCCTTTTGCTCGAGAATTGGCATTAAAAATGGGTTACGATGAAAGTAAGCTAAGAAGCAAAAGCTGGGATGAGTATGGTTTACCTGACGCTCCCAAGATGGATTTCATCATAACGGTTTGTGATAATGCAGCGGGTGAGATCTGCCCCTACTGGCCCGGTAGTCCCGCTACCGCACACTGGGGTTTTCCAGATCCATCTCAAGTACAAGGCGGAGATGAGGAAAAGAGAAAAGCCTTCAAAGACGTGATGAATGGCCTAAAAAAGCGTATCGACCAATTGGCTGTCTTGCCATTAGAAACACTCGATGTAATGACGCTAAAAGAAATTCTTGCAAAGACATGAAAAGTTATTTTTCTGAGTTTATCGGTACGGCTCTTCTATTAGCCATAGTCGCTGGATCTGGAATTATGGGTGAGACATTAGGCGCTGGCAATGCGGCTGTAGCTCTGCTTGGCAACAGTATTGCTACAGGAGCTGGCCTATATGTCCTGATTACTCTGCTAGGCCCTATCTCAGGTGCGCACTTTAACCCAGTTGTGAGCATGATGTTTTGGCAGTTAGGACATCTCGATTTGAAAAAAATGTTGCGTTATTGGGCGTGTCAATTTACAGGTGCAATTGCTGGAATATGGCTGACGCATGTAATGTTTAATTTACCCATAATCCAAGAGTCAACCAAAGTCAGAACAGGCTCGGGTATTTGGGTAAGCGAATTTGTCTCGACACTTGTATTGTTGTCGGTAATACGTATTGGTGATCAGCAAGTAAAGGATCGGGTGCCTATGTTGGTGGCATTAACTGTTACTGCGGGCTATTGGTTTACATCTTCCACGTTTTTTGCCAATCCTGCGGTTGCGCTAGCGCGAGGGCTTACGAATACGTTTGTGGGCATTGCGCCAAATGATGTATTGGGATTTGTTATTGCTGAAGTATTTGCAGTATTAGTGATGATTTTATTGATCATGAGAAAAGTGCAGATGAAATAACAAGTGAATGAAGCGTCCAAAATAGGAATCATTGATCTGAGATTAGGCACTTTTGTAATATTTAATTATCACTAATAGCGATGCTCACTCATAGTATTGACCCATCATGTTGCTTGAGGAAAATAAGCTTTTACCGAACACTTGAGTTAATTATCCGCCAAAAAGTCGTCAGTTAAATTTGTGATTAAGGCGTCTAACCCATTGAAATATCAATAAGAAGAAGAAAATTATAAGATTTGTTATATCTGTAATGTAATTTCAAAGTTTTACAAAAGAGATAAAATTGTAAATCTTCAAATTTATAAAGTTTAATTGTTTTAAAAGTTTCAAATTATTGATTTAAGATAGTATAAATTTATATTTTCAATGAATAGGCAGATTTTTTATGACTTCAGTAAAGCAGTGTCTCGATCAAAAACCTAACAAAATTTATTCTGTAAAATCATCCGATCCAGTAGAGCAAGTATTACTTCAGATGCGTGATAACAGAATTAGATCTGTTTTAGTCATTGATCATGATGAGTTAGTTGGAATTGTTTCACAAGGAGACTGTGCTATTAAAGTGCTACTGCCCAATCACAACCCCAAACAAGTTCTCGTCTCCAAAATTATGACCCCCAATCCCCTTACCGTTTCTTCGTCAAATTCGATGGAGGAATGCATGGCGATTATGGTTCACAAACATATTCGGCATTTACCTGTAGTTGAAAATAAAAAAGTTCTAGGAATTATTTCAGTAGGAGATACTGTTAAAAATATCATAGAGCTTCAAGGGAGCCAAATTAAGTTTCTAGAAACTTATATTAGAGGCCATGGCGTTTAGTCCTGGGTGCAAAATCCGCACAAGCGGTAAATAATGCCTAAGAGTTTACGTACTAATTAGAAGCCGTATTGAGGTGTACTAGAGTAAACACCTCAATGCGTTTCAATCAAGAAATTTTGATGCCAACCGATTTGGCAGTAATGTAACCAACCGCAGCGCCAAATTTATCTTTATAGTTTTCTTTAATCAAAGGATCTAAAGTAGGCCTTACCTTGTCATGAAGCTTGGGCAACCAATCTCCAGCATGTTGAAAATTTGAGGTTAAATAAGTCCAACCATTAATATCATCAATAACGCCAAGTCCAGTTGCTTCAGCACCCGCTGGCATAGACATAATTCGACTGAGCTGTTTCGAGTCAACGTTATAAGCCCAAACGAAGTTATTGACATGGGTTGAGCTATCTTCACCGATAAATAAAGTTCTTAGCTTTTCAGAGAACTTTAAATTATCTGGGTTAGAAACTAATTCTGGGTTAGCTAAATTACCCAAAGCATCAGCAGCAATATCTTCACCCTTCAGAAGAGGATACATTTGGCGAGGCATCCATTCACTTGGTATGGCGTGCCCCATTTGATCTTTTAGGCCGCCAGATAATTGGAGCGCCAAAATACCACCTGCGATAAGGGGTTCATTGAGGGTGATACCACTATTTGCATTCCAGCCCCTACCGGTTTTAACCATAGAGTCTTGAATGTTTTGAAGTGCTGTGTAAGCGATCTTATCTCTGATATTTACCGTTGTGCCCTCCATCTTGCTAAAGCCCATACTGCCACCCATTAAATAGGCATAACGGTGAGTTTCTAGAAATGCTGCAGCTTTTTCCATTCCCGGATTGAGTTTCACCCAGTTGGCCTGCCCATCATAGAAAATTTTAGTAAAACTGGAGTCATTGGGATCAGATTTTGATACAGTCATAATGTCGTTAGGCTTTAATCGATCCGCGAATGTTTTGATTTCATCACTCGTTGCATGACCTAGCTTTATCCACTCTAAGGAGTTGCCTTCGTCACCTGGATTGATTGAAAAGCCAACACCTAATTTAGCAACATATAAGGTACCAGCAGATAAGTCTTTTTCACGATCTGCAATAAATACAAAAAGTCCACTATTTGTGTAGTCATCTCCCATAAGTACGGTACGATTATCTGGCATGACTTGCACGAGTTCATGCGAGATTCTGCCAAGGCAGTAGTGTTTCACAACTTGACCAGTACCGTCTGGTTGAACTGTAATTTCAGGTAAATGGCCATAATGATATGGGTTGGCTGTAGATTCATCACCAAATAAATTTTTACTAAATTCTTTAAAGCGCTTATTTTCTGCAATAAAAGGAGCATCTGGCTCATACTCTTCACTAGAAAGATGCGTATTCCAGGGTGACAAGCTTGAGCCACAGGTAATCCATAGCCCCTTTGCAGATGAAGTATCGACATTAGAGTATTGAACGAGAGATAATTTCCCGGTTTTTTGATCTTGATCTAAAGTTAACACCGCAATGGATGAAGGCAGTACTCCATACATCTTATCCCCCTTTAAATTTGCAGTTGTGTATTCAAATTGAACAACTGCAAATACAGGCTTACCCTTAATGCCTTTCACATTGGCTTTTGGTAGCTTTAATAAAGAGGTTCCATCAGGACCATCAGAAAAAATATGACGCTCATTACCAGCAACAGATCGATCAAAAATAGGGCGATTATTAATATCGTAATATCCACCTGCTAGGGTTTGAGAGCCTTTACCATCTGGAACCATATTGCCGGTTATGAAAAAAGGTTCATAAGATAATTGAAAAGATTTTTTTATACCATTGGCGTAACTTATTTCCAAAGCAGAGCTAATTTCAGTTCTTGCCATAGCGCTAGGATTACTTAAAGATGGAGCTGGCATGGAAACAAAAGATACCGATTCAATCTTAAGTCCTTTAGTCGCGGCCTGAGTAACGCCAGTAAAAAAAGCCATAGATCCAGAAGTGGCAAGAGGAAACATGGGGGCAGAAATAGCAAACTTAAGAACATCACGACGGGAATAATTTTTCATAACAGTCACTTAAATAAGGTTAATTGATAAATTCGAATATTAAACGACTGATATGACAAAAATAATAAATAGTGAGCAAATGAATTAGAGAGCATGATATTAGAATTTCATCAATCGACAAAGAATGATTTAAGATGGGATTATTCAGACTCATTTCTTTAACTCTTTATGAAATCATCCAAACCCGTTCCCCTAGAAAAAATTCTGTTTAGTCAAGGATTTGGGACTAGGCGACACTGCGCTAATCTTGTTTTGGCGGAATTAGTGAAAGTCAATGGTGAAGTTACAGACGACCCTGATGCAATCATCCACCTAGAAAATCTTTCAATTGAAGTTGAGGGAGTTGAGTGGACTTACCAAGAAAAAGCTTATATTGCTTTTCATAAACCGGCCAACTATGAGTGTTCTCATAAAACCAAACATCACCCGAGTGTATATAACCTTTTACCGGTGCCTTTGATTGAGAGGGGCATTCAGTGTGTTGGACGGCTAGACCAAGATACCACAGGGTTGCTATTACTTTCTGATGATGGGCAGTTTATTCATCAAATGACAACGCCTAAAAAAAATATTGGTAAAGTATATTGGATACAGACGGCTGAACCCATTAAGGATCAGCAGATCGAGCATCTAATGAGTGGGGTGATATTAGACGATGACCCAAAGCCTTGTTATGCTATTCACTGTCAAAAAAGAGAAGATCATTTACTAGAAATGACAATCGTAGAAGGTCGCTATCATCAAGTAAAAAGGATGATAGCTGCAGTTGGTAATCATGTGCAGGGATTGCATCGTCATGCAATAGGTAAGTATTTGCTACCACATGATTTAATTGAGGGACAATGGCGTTGGTTAAATCAAAAAGACATCAATGACCTCCTCGGTCGATAAGGAACATAATGAACCAAGCTTGTAAATTTTTATTGTTTGGGGCTGCCCTTGCGGTGAATTGTAGTCATGCGTCAGAATATCGATTTTATTCAGCTGCCGGAATGAAGTTGCCAATGATCGAGTTTGCACAACAATTTAATCAGTCGAATCCTTTAAATCCAATGGTTAACGACTTTGATACAGCAGGAGCTGCTGAGGGTAAGTTTATTGCTGATACTCAGAGTGCTTGTTTAATCACCACCATCATTAGACTTGAGAAAGCGCTTAGTACTGGAGTGTTGAAAGGAACAGCGCCAGTGCCTTTGGCGGATACTTTGGGAGGCATTGCTTTTTCTGGGGACTTTAAACCTGCAATTACGAATGCCTCCGAATTAAAACTTGCATTATTAAATGCAAAATCTATTGCATTTTCAGACCCTTCGAGAGGTGCAACCGTCGGCTTACATTTTTTAGAGACTATTAAAAAATTAGGGGTTGAAAAAGAAGTATTAGCTAAATCAACACTCGCTAAAGATGGCATAGAAACCATGAAGTTGGTCATGTCTAAAAAAGTTGAATTAGGTATTACTCAAGTCAGCGAAATTATTCAAGCGGATACAAAGACTTTGTTGGGGCCTTTTCCAAAGGAGTTTGAATTATCATCTCGGTATGCAGTGTGGTGTCGTGATCCTAAAGATAAAAACATAGCCATGTTTCTTGATTCAATACAATCGGAGATGGGCGCGAAAACATTACAAATATTTGGATTACGTCCAGTACGTTAGTCTGAAGAAATATATAAAGAAAAGTAAAGAAAATAAAATGAAGAAACATACTGTTATAAAAATTCTATTCGTGAGTTTTGGTTTTGGCGTTTTGTCAGGACCATCAATTGCGGCATTTCCAGAAAAGTCGATTCGATTAATAGTACCTTTCGCCACAGGAGGAACTTCAGAAATTGTGGCTCGATCTGTTGCCAATGGGCTTACTAATGCTCTAGGCCAATCTGTTTATGTAGAAAACAAGCCTGGTGGCGCGGGAAACATTGCTATGGAAGAAGTCAAGCGCGCCAATCCCGATGGCTATACCTTAATCTTAGGACATGTAGGGACCTTAGCAGTGAACCCAGCATTGTTCGGAAAAAAACTACCCTATGATCCGAATAAAGATTTTGCCCCTATTACACTTATTGCCAAGGTGCCGAATGTCATCGCTGTAAGTGAAAAGAGCCCTTATAAAAATATTGCTGAATTCGTGGCTGATGCCAAAAAAAACCCAGGGAAAATTAATTATGGTTCCGCAGGCAATGGCAGTGCAGGCCATTTAGCCATGGAGTACTTTTCATCAGAGGCTGGAATTGATCTAGTACATGTTCCTTACAAAGGATCAGGCCCCATGTTGACGGATCTGATTGGCGGTCAGATTCAGGCAACATTTAACGGCTTACCTTCTTTAATCGGTCAGATAAAAGGTAACACGCTTAAGCCTTTAGCGGTTGGTTCGGGAGATCGTTCAAAAAGCATTCCCCAGGTACCCACTCTTGCCGAGTCCGGGTATAAAGGGTTTGAAACCTCTCAGTGGTATGGTCTTATTGCTCCCGCAGGAACGCCACGTCCGATTATTGATAAATTACAAAAAGAGATTGTCAAAGTATTGAGTTCTAAAGAAGATTCGTATCGTATGCTTGAAGATGGAGCTATCTTAGTAGGAAATACCCCAGAGCAATTTATGACATTTATTCAATCAGAACAATCGCGTTGGAGTAAGGTGATTAAACAAGCCAAGATTACAATTGACTAGACTTTTGGTTGTGTCAGATTATTTACGCTGTTGATTTAAATGTAGTAATTTAATGTATTTGTAATAGGATGCTTGTCCATTCGAAATTGCTAAGGCAAAACCATATGTCCCATCCAAAAAGCCAAGACGTAAAATATAAGTTCGAAAAAAGGCCCAAAACCCATGGTAAAGAGCCGCAAAAACGGAAGAAGATTTTCCATTTTGAAAGGCCTGCTCAGCACCTAGAGTGGAATATTGATTGACTTTGTTAATGACTTGTTCAAAGTTGCGATAGCTGTAATGGATTAAATGGTTACTAAGACGTTTTGTTTTCCCATCAGGTAGTAGTCGTTCATGCACTAAATGATCTGAAAACCGCGCCTGACCTCTTTTAAATAAACGATCAACATAATCAGGGGACCAACCACTATGGTGTATAAACTTACCGCAATATTGACTTAGTCTTGGTATTGCGAAGCAAATAACATCTTGGGGATTTAACAGTTGTGACTTCATTTCCTGAATTAATTCAGGAGTTAAGCGTTCGTCGGCATCAATTGATAAAACCCACTCATGAGACGCATGACTTAAGGCAATATTTTTTTGAGGGCCAAATCCAGGCCAAGAAGTTGTTTGAATGATTTTAGCGTTAAATTGTTTAGCAATTTCAAGGGTGCCATCACTACTTTGGTTGTCGACGATAACAATTTCGTCAGCAAAACCAGACAATGAGATCAGACATTCAGCAAGATTCAGAATTTCATTTTTAGTGATAAGAATTACAGTAATTGAAGGGGTCATTAAAAATAAAAGGTTAAAAAACAGGTTGTCATTAAAATCTGTTCTAATACAGCTCATATATGATAACAATTGTGATCGCTTCTTATCAATATGGGCACTTAGCCGCCCATTGCATAGAATCCATTCTTGCACAAAGTCAGCCCCCAGAAAAAATCTTATTTGTAGATGATGGGGCCAAGGATTGCCTACATCTACCAACTCTATATAAAGATATAGAGTATGTTATGAGACCCCAAAATATTGGCACAGTTCAAAATTTTCAAGACATGCTGAGCCGGGTAAAAACAGAATATGTCATGTTTATTGGCGCAGATAATTGGCTAAGATCTGACACCATAGAGTTATTGTCTTCCGCAAACACTGACATCGTTACTTATGACATTGTTGTAACTGGTGAGTTAAAAGATGAAATACTAATAAGAGTACCTGGCCAAACTCAAAGGCATCAAGGCGATCACTATTGGACTAGACATCAGCAACACCATGGTTCAATGCTTTACAGAACCAGTCTTGGGCAGAAAGTTGGGTATAAAAAAAGATTTGAGCATGGGAAACATCCTCAAGAAGATTGGAGTTTGTGGGATAAAATGCTAGAACAAGGAGCAACTGTGTCTAGTATTAATGAAGGCCTTTTGTATTATCGAAGACACCGTGAAAATTTTCTAAAGTATGAATATCTAGAAGATGAAATATCCGTAGTGAATATATAGGCAATTCTTAGAGAAGACAATATTACCGAAAAGCCCTACTTGCTAAGACTTTTGGAGAAAAAATTATTTTGAAAGCCCATGGATCGCCAGCCTCCTAATCACTATTTTGGCCATTAATGCGACCCGACTCAATCCCGGGATTGAATGCCAAAGACTGTGAATCATTTTGCCAAGTAACAATTCCATGAAATTGAGTTCCTTGACTAGAAAACTCCATACCCACATTGAAAATTCAACATGAAAAATTTTGACATAGAGACCAAGATTGAGAAAAAGACGTAAATATTAATAAGACAAAGGAAAGGATAGGGCAAAAGAAAAGGCGCACGTGAGTATCCTATTAATATACTGTTATATTTTAATTATTTAACATTAAATTTAAAAATAATAAATAGCCATTTAGCCAATGAGAAAATGCAATATAAATGAGTTTTATAAGTCCTGAGTTCTGTTACCTTTCGTTGATATTTTTCGGCATATATTGGTATTTGCAGACACATAAAACAATTCAAACTTATTTTTTGACACTGACTAGTTACCTCTTATATGCAAGTTGGTCGATTAAATTTACCGCTATATTATTGGTCTACAGCACAATCATATGGATAATGGGTAAGTGGATAAGTACAGAAAAATCTATACAAAATAGTAATAATTTGAAATTAAGTATTGCAATTTGCCTTAGCGTAAGTCTGCTTTTAATAACGAAATACTATGAATTTTCGCGAGCAATTTTAGAGGAGGTATTCAACGCAATGGGCGTTATGCATCACCTACCATTTATTGAATTATTGGCACCCGCTGGAATATCCTTTTTTACATTTCAGGCAATCACATATTTGGTCTGGCAATCTGAAAGTGAATCTCAAGACATAAAAAAGCAAATTAATTTGGGGGAAGTCCTTCTATTTTTAGCCTTTTGGCCTACATTATTTGCAGGGCCAATATTCAGAGCAAAAGATTTTTTTGTACAACTTTACGGACCTCATGCTGGCCATGCTATTCAGGTAGAAAAAGCAATTTATTTTATCTTGTTGGGACTTTTTCAAAAGATGGTTCTTTCGCATTGGCTTGCCACGACATTTGTAGATGACGTATTTGCTTATCCGGACAAACAAAATTTAATAACAGCAACGACTGGCACGTGGGCATATGCATTACAAATCTTTTTTGATTTTTCTGGATATACATTACTTGTAACAGGACTGGGCTATTTATTGGGTTATCAAATACCTTTAAACTTTCGGCAACCTTATTTGGCAACAAACTTACAAGATTTTTGGAAACGCTGGCATATCTCTTTATCAACCTTTATTAGAGACTACATATATATTCCTTTGGGCGGAAATCAGGGGGGCTTTACCAAAACACAAATCAATATTTTTATTGCAATGACACTCAGTGGAATATGGCATGGAGCAAGCTTAACTTTTTTGATTTGGGGTGTCTTGCATGCACTTGGGGTAGTATTTTCAAATATCAACCAGTACCAATTAAAAATTCATTTAAATAGTTTTTTATCTAAAGCATTAACAATCCTATTTATATGTTTTGCATGGATATTTTTTCGATCAGAAAATATCCATCAAGCATTTGAATTACTAAGTCAATTTTCTAATATTTCGGGTAAATTGACACTTGCGCACATAGAACTTATAGTTTTAACCATACTATTTTATAAATTAAGTTTTCAAGCTGCGCCTATCGAAAATTGGATCATAATGAAGATCAAGGAAAATTGGGGATGGCGTTTATTTATAGTTATAACGGCAATTGTTTACGGGACGATATTAGCGGGACCAAGTGGTATTCCAGGATTTATTTACTATAGGTTTTAATATGCAATCTAGAAAATTACTTCTTTGGTTTTTCGTGATTGTGGCAATCAACACGTTTTTATGGCTAGACTCACTTGATCAATATCTAGCCTCGAGATTTCATTTTTATCTTACTCAATATATTCCAGAAAATGCGTTAATACCATCAATTCGGATGAAAGAGATATTAGGGGTTACAGAGCGTAAAGAGCCCGAGTTTGATCGTATGAACATAACGATGATTGAAAAAAAGACAGCAATAGAGGATTCAGGTTCTTCCAGCATTAGTTCACCAGCGTTAGAGAAATCTGAAGAAATGAAGGCCAATACAAATAGCTTAGATGAAACTCAACTAGCCTATTTAAAAAATAATGTTGATGATGTAAATCTAGTCACTAATGCAGAGACTAAAACGCCAGCACTCCCACTGAAGTCAAGTAATGTTAGGGTTATGTTTGCCGGCGATTCTATGATGCAAGGAGTGGCGCCGATTGCAATTCATGCCTTGAAAAAAACCTATCCAAAGGCAAATTTAGTTGATTTAAGTAAACAAAGTACAGGGTTAACCGTTAAAAGGTATTTTGATTGGCCAACCAAAATTAAAGACGGTATCGCAAAAGAAAACTATAAATTAGTAATTATTTTTCTAGGACCGAACGACCCATGGGATATTTACGAAAATAAAAAAGTCTATAAATTTCCTTCAATAGAGTGGGAAGATCTATATCGTCAAAGGGTAGAGGACGTATTAAAGTTTGCTAAAGATAATCAAGCACATATTATTTGGGTTGGATTACCTAATATGGGTGAAGAAAGACTTCGTACTGGAGCAGTGATTCAAAATAGAGTATTTAAAAATGAAACGCAAAAATACAGTTATCAATATGTACCAACAGATGTTCTTGTTGGGCCCCTTGATCAACCTTATAGAGCATATATCAAGGATCCTGCAAAGGGAGAGGTACTCATGCGCGGAAGTGACGGTATTCATTTCACACCAACTGCGTTACGATTAATTAGTCAACAAGTTGTTTTAGCAGTTCAACAATTGGATCAAGAGTGAAATTTAAATTTTTTATATGTGGGTTAGTCATTTGCTCAAGCTCTCAAATATATGCCCAAACTGTGATGAACATTCAAGGATTAAGCCAAAGCCTAGACCTTGTCTGTCCAATCGTAAAAAAATCAACAACACCTGTAAATCTAAATAACTCTGAGTTTGAGGAAGTTTTTTCTCTTCCTGAGGAGGAGTTATTGGATTTTATCCGAAAAAATTCAATACCAAACTCGAATCAAGTGCAAATGAGGTTGCCGATGCACTCAGACGGGGGGCCGTATAAAATTGGAATATGGGGAGACAGTCATACCGCAGCTCATTTTTTCTCCGAAGAGCTGATGAGGACCATTGGGTTAGATGCAGATACTGCATTGCCTAGTTTTATTCCACCATCCATGGGAAGGCCTGGAGTTCGGTTGCCGATTAGAAAATATTGTCAAAGCCCCAATTGGAAGTTTAATTATTCTTATACTGGAGTTAACCAAGAGTTTTATGGGCCGGCATTACTCAAGCTCAACTCCAATAATCCGGAAAGTTATTTATGGATCGATTTTCGTTCGAAAAATAATCAATCAAATTCGCTTCAAAAACTGACTATTTTATTTTCTAAGACAATTCAAACTACTGCAAAAATTGGTATACAGGTAGATAATCGCGCTGAAGAAATTTTTGATATTCAAAATGTCAATGGTAGCAATTTACAAATTCAAGGAGAGCGTTTATTTGGAGTCGTCAAAATTCGTTTAATTGAAGGAGCAATTTCTATCGATGGTTTTATCCCGCAGTATGATGCTACTCCAAAAGTGTTCTTAGATACCTTTGGCATTCCAAGCGCAACAGTAAAAGGATTACAAAGTATTCAAAAAGATTATGTAAAAAATCTACAAGCTCCTCAAAATTACGATTTAGTTATTTTGGAATATGGCACGAACGAAGGTAGTCATTTACCTTTTGACGGAAATATATATGCTAATTTATTGAGAGAGTCTTTAAAAAATTTCCGTAGTATTTATCCACAATCCAGTTGCTTATTAATGGGACCAACGGATCGAGGAGTTTGGTATAAAAGAACCTATACTAAAGAGAAGAAAAAATTGGTTAAACCCGCTCCCATGCCTAATTTTTTAATGTACTCAAAGATTCATCAGGAGATTACTCAAATCCAAGGACAAGTCGGTAAAGAGTTCTCTTGTTCGAGTTGGAGTTGGCAAGATGCCATGGGCGGCCCTGGAGGTGCTTATACATGGATTAAACAATCCCCGCCACTGATGGCAAAAGATTTAATACATTTAACTGTGCAGGGTTATCAAGAAACGGCAAGACAATTTAGTCGGGATATCAATTTGCAACAAATGTTAAACACCAAGAGTAATGCCCCTAATTGATCATGTAAAAGTTGAATAAGATAAAAAAGAACTTTTAGATTAAATCGTTTTACTGCGTAGAAACTTCATTCGAATGACAAGTTGCACCAATAGGCTGCCGCTAAAGCTTGCTAAAAGAGTTTGCCAAAGACCTAGATGCTCAATATATAAAGCATAGATTACAAAATAGGCTACAAACGAATATACACCTCTAGATAAGCCCTTAAATACCTGAATAACATGGTCTTGACCATGAGAGCGATGTGAAAAAACGACTAAAACTAAAGTCACAACCGGAAATACAGCCAGTATGCCACTCCATATAGCGCCCAGTTGATGAGCAAGAGAGGTAATAGAAATTGTTAAGAGCATACCTACAATCATACGAATTGGCAGATCTTTTATACCGGGCAGTGTTTTGTTTTGAATATTGCTTTTAGGCAAAAGGTATGGAATAACAAAAAGTAGGCAAACTGAAAGTACCGTTGAAAAAAATAAATCTTTGGGGCATAACGAAAGCACAAATGCACTCAAAAACCAAGCTATCAAGGATATGAAGAGGCATGGTAGATAACTTAAAAATTGACAGGCCCAAGCATATGTAAACCCAAAGATCAAAAGACTGACAGATCCATAAATGACAAAAATACTTGCGCTTGCACCAAAACGCAAACCCTGCTCTACCGTTAAGAAAAATAGAATAGGACCAGCAACCACAGGAAATGCACCAAGAGTGCCAGCAATTTCAGAGCCCCATTTTTTTCCGACAAAACCAATCAGTGCAATAAATAGTGGAACTGTGATGAGTTTAAGTAATAGCAAAGATAGTTAGAAGTAGGATGAAGTTATGCAATCATATGCTAATTCTGATAAAAAACATAACTTAAGTGAGTTTTTTGCCATCGAATCACGGGGACTATTTTAATTCTGTCAAAATAGGTGTCTATTAATGCTAATCATGTGTACTCAAATATGTTGAAAGAATAATACAATTCAAGTGAAAAATGAAACCAAAGGTATGTTGATTGGTCTGGTGGGCGTATGTATTTTTGCGCTAACTTTACCCGTCAGTAAATTAGCAGTAGAAGTTTTTAATCCCGCCTTTGTTTCATTTGGCAGAGCGCTAATTGCTGGAATCGCAGGCTTAGGATACATACTCATCACAAAATCCCCCATTCCATCGTGGAATATTTTGCGCAGGATATTTTTAATTATTATTGGTATTGTGATCTGCTTTCCATATTTAATGACGTTAGCGATGGCAAATGGAAGTTCTTCTCATGGCGGTATTATTCTTGGGTTTATGCCTTTATTAACGACAGTGTTTGGAGTGGTGAGACATAAAGAAAGACCGTCAAAAGGATTTTGGTTTGCTTCATTATTAGGAACGGGATTAGTTTTGACCTACGCGTTGATTCAAGGCGCTGGGTCTTTCTCATATATGGACTTTCTGCTAATGACTGCAACCATTTTTTCTGCCCTAGGGTATGCCGAAGGAGCAGAGCTTTCTAGATTTATGAGTCCTAAGCTTGTAATTTCCTGGGCAGTCGTGATAGCTTTACCAATCAATGCCGCAGTCACGTATATTACTTTTCAGCCAAATTACTTAGACGCCCCATCAATGTATTGGCAATCACTTTTATTTTTGGGCTTGTTCTCAATGTATATCGGCTTCTTCTTTTGGTATGAAGGCTTATCTTTGGGAGGTATATCTAGAGTGAGTCAAGTACAACTTACACAGCCATTTATTACATTAATTTGTGCAAACGTGTTGCTTTCAGAAAAGCTTGAGGCTATCAACTTTATTTTTGCAGCCTTAGTGGTGTTTTCTGTTTTTTTAGGAAAACAAATGTTAGTCAAGCGGGTTGAGCAAAAAAACAGTGAGAAATACCCTTGATTTAGCTGGGTAATGAACTCGTCTCCGAGGACTTAGCCACGGTCTCTAATTTTAATGATGAGAGATTGTTCATTGCCGAGATTATCAAGAGTCGCCAAGCGCAACGCTTCTTCTTTAAAGTCTAAAAGACTCGGGTGGGAGCCGTCTTGCCCAAGATTGATAATATAAGTCCACAAAAGTTGATCTTTTGCAGACTTTTTATATAGGTCAATGACTTTTCTCATGAGTAAAGATCAATTACTCAGCAGTCGACTCTGATGAAGCACCTTCTTTCTTAGCCGGATTAGCCGCAGGACGTTTGGCCATTGCCCTTTTAATTTTTGCTTGCTCTTTAGGTTTTGTTGATTTCTCAAGCATTGCACCTAATTGGTTTAAATTAAGTGGACCTAATCTTGCTTTGCCGGTTTTTGTGAGCAAAGAATTGTTTTTACGATTTTTTTGATTTTGGCCTGTAGCCATGGATTACTCCCCAAATAAATGATTTTTTACGGGAGCAATGCTCAAATAAGAACCCAATGGCGGGCACAGGATTGTGATCATCTGAAAGAATAACAGTTTATTAATTAAAAAACCACCCATTATGCGAAATATTATTAAAAACAATGAATTATAATAATTCGATATAATTAGAAATATGGAAATAGAAAAAGCCTCCCTAGTATTTTTAGGTTTAAGCCACCCCATACGGTTACACATATTTAATCTCATTGTTCATAGTGGTGATGCCGGTTTAAGACCGCAAGAAATAATGGTAAAAATAGAAATACCTCATGCAACCTTAAGTTTCCATTTAAAACAGTTACAAATTTCAAATTTAGTATGGGTTGTAAGAAAGGGTACTCGCTTGTTTTATCACTGCAATGCAATTACGCTGAAAAATGTTAGCTCAGAACTGATGCGACTAAATGAAAATAAAGTAACTCTAAATAAGGCTATCATTACCAAGCCAAGAATAAAAATAAAACCACAACTATCTGTAAAAGTCCTTAAAGAACCACTGACCCAAGAATAAAAGTGTATGAAATCAAAGAAAAATAATTATTTACTTTACCTAGTGGCAACAACATTTTTTATGGAAACATTGGACAGTACTGTCATTGCAACAGCCTTACCAATGATGGCGATTGACTTTCAAGTATTTGCGGTTGATGTAGGTGTAGGTATTACAGCATATTTATTAACCCTAGCAGTCATGATTCCAATTAGTGGGTGGTTAGCTGATCGGTTTGGTGCGCGTAGAATATTTACGCTTGCAATTGCCATATTTACAGGGGCTTCTATCCTGTGCGGCATTAGCGAAAGCCTCAATTTTTTTATTTTTTCAAGAGTTTTACAAGGGGTGGGAGGCGCATTAATGGTGCCAGTGGGTAGGATAATCGTCTTAAAAAATACACCGAAAGAAGAAATTATTCCTGCAATTGGATTAATTACTTGGCCAGCATTAATTGGACCTGTTGTAGGACCCGCAATAGGTGGACTATTTACGACGTATGCTAGTTGGCATTGGATCTTTTTTATCAATGTGCCCATCGGTATAGTAGGAATCATCTTAAGTTTGATATTAATTAAAGGTAATGATGAGGTTAAAAAGTTACCATTGGATATAAAGGGCTTTTTCCTCAGCGGCATAGCTTTATCGAGTTTGATTTATGCAATTGAACTTTGTCGACATATTAGAGAAGATATTCAATATATCTTGGCATTTTTAGCCCTAGGATTGGTGATGGGCTTTCTGGCAATTCGGCATTTCAGGAGGGTTGAACACCCCATGATAGATCTATCGTTATTAAAAATCCCGACATTCGAGTCTACATTAATCGCCGGAAATTTATTCAGAATCGCCTTGCATACAACGCCATTTTTATTACCTTTATATTTACAACTTGGATTAGGGATAGACCCATTTCAGGCTGGTTTGATTGTAATGAGTATTTTTATAGGTAATTTAGCCATGAAGGCGATTACAACACCCATACTAAATAAATATGGGTTTAAAAAAGTAATGACTATTAATGGCATTGCAATTATTTTGTCATTGATGTCTTGCGCATTTATTACCGCATCTATGCCGATAACATTGGTTTTGATTATTTTATTTATTAACGGCTTGGTTAGATCGATGCAATTTACATCCATAAACACATTAGGACTAGCCGACGTGCCACAAAACAAGATGGGTTCAGCATCCTCCTTAGCAAGTACCGGAACCCAATTGAGTATGGCGTTAGGAATTGCAGTAGGATCTTTAGCAATAAGTTTGGCAACGTTGATTAATCAAGGTAATCCGAACGAGCCGAGTATTGCAGATTTTAGGTTGTCATTTATATTGGTTCTAGTTTTACCAATATGGGGTTTATATAGACAAAGATTAATGAGCCATGATGCGGGCGATGACATTCGTAAAAAAAATAAAATTAAATAAAAAACACTTAAAATATAAAAACTATAAAGAATAGAAACTAAAGTGATAGAAATCACGAGTTAAGAGAGACCTTAATATGAATATACTTTTCATCGGTATTGGAAAAATGGGGTTACCAATGGCAACCCATTTAAAGAATGCCGGCCACGCATTAAAAGTTATTGATATTAATTCCCAACAAATTAGTCTTGCAGAACTACATGGATTGACCGCTGGAAATGACGAAGATTTCACATGGGCAGAGTGGATCATTACATCGATGCCAAATGATGCGGCATTTTTAGATATTGCAAAACAAGTAAGTAAAAAATCTTCTAAAAATACGATATACATAGATACGAGCACGATTTCCATTTCAGCATCAAGTCAGGCTGCGTTGTGGCTAAAAGAAAATCATATTGAATATTTAAGAGTGGCAGTATCAGGGAATAATCATATGGCCACAGCTGCACAATTAACCGTACTAACTTCAGGCAAAAAAGAGATTTATGATCAAGCACATGGATTGCTGTCATGTTGGGGACCAAAGGTTATCTATTTAGGACTTAATGAACAAGCCAGGCTAATGAAATTAGTTGTTAATTTGATGATTGCACAAACCAGTGCGATGTTGGCTGAAGGATTGACACTTGGTAGACTAGGTAATTTAGATTGGCAGGATATGTGGGAGGTCATTACGAGTAGCGCAGTTGGTTCCCCAATTATGAAAGCCAAAATGGCTCAACTTGGTAAGCCTTTAGGGGAAAGAGATTTTTCACCGACATTTACAGTGGAGCAAATGATTAAAGATTTATCCTTAATCAATCAAGCTGCGCAGGAGTTTGGGTCACCAATAGAACAAACTAAAATGACCCTAGATTGGATGAAACAAGCAATACAAGACGGTGATGGACAATTGGACTATGCCGCTATTATTAGAGTTTTAGAAAGAAAAGCACAACTAAGCATTTAATTTTATTTGAATCAACTTTGGAGAATTTAGTATGGCACAGAAAATTGGGTGGATTGGATTAGGAAGAATGGGCGAGTCCATGGTTAAAAGATTAACTAAGGCGGGTTATGGAGTCGATGTATGGAATCGTACTCGAAGTAAAGCAGATCCATTAGCAGAATACGGGGCAACAGTGGTAGATAAAATCCTTGATTTATCAGCTTGTGAAACCGTCATCACTATGGTTTCAACAACAAAAGACTTGAAACAAGTTTTATTTGGAGAGGGCGGCCTTGTAACAACCGCAACCAAACCAAAGGTTGTCGTTGATAGTTCGTCTATTTCACAAGAAGGTTCGGTAGAAGTGCGCCAACAATTAGAGGCATTAGGAGTCGCATATTTATGTGCACCTGTCTCGGGAAATGCGAAAGTTGCTAAAGCAGGAAAATTATTAATGGTCTCATCAGGACCTAAAGATTTATATGACAAAGTTGAGCCATATTTTCAGGCGATGTCAAGAAAGTGTATGTGGATTGGTGAAGGTGAATTGGCAAGGGTTTGGAAAATTGCACACAATACGATGTTTGGCGTCGTTATTCAAAACCTTTGTGAAATCACTGTGCTTGCTGAGAAAGCGGGTATTCCTCGCCATTTATTCTTAGAAAGTATTAATGATTCCGTATTGGGATCGATGTATACACGCTACAAAACTCCAGTATTAACCAACCTTAATTTTGAACAAGTAACCTTTACACCAGAGCTACTTTTAAAAGATATGGATCTTGGTATGGCTGCAGCTAAAGCGCATGGAGTATCTATGCCATCTGCAGCCGCAACGCGTGAGTCAGTTGCAAGAATGATTGGCCGTGGTTATGGAGATATTGATTTCTCGGCTCTTTTAATCGAAACGGCAAAAGATGCTGGCTTGGATTTAAAGTCAGAAAACAAAACGATTAGTGATGGTTTAGAGGCACAATAAAAATGAAAAAAACATTAATACGCGGTGCAACGATAGTCACAATGGATCAGCAAGGAGATCTTTTGGGAGCTGATATTCTGATCGAAGGATCAGAAATAAAAGAAATTGCAAAGTATATTAATGTTCAAGCAGATCAGACGATTGAGGGTGCGGGATATATCGTTATTCCAGGCTTAATCAATGCACATATGCATACTTGGCAAACTGCATTACGCGGCGTTGCTTCTAATTGGACATTGCTAGAGTACTTTCAAAAAATGCACTCAGGACTTGCAACTGTATTTGAACCTGAAGATTTGTATATTGCCAGTAAAATGGGCGCCCTTAATCAAATTAATTGTGGGACAACCACGTTAGTGGATTGGTGCCACAACAATAAGACGCCTGAGCATAATGATGCTGCGATTAAAGGACTTCAAGAATCTGGTATTAGAGCAGCATTTTTTCATGGAACTCCAAAGCCAGAGCCTAAAGAAGGGGAAATTCCTTTTTGGGAGCGCCCTCACCCTCGAAAAGAATTAGAACGCCTAGTTCTCCAATATGGCGGTCATGATCTCATCACTGTTGGTACGGCCATTTTAGGGCCACACTATTCAACACTGGATGTTGCGCTTCATGATTTTATGATGGCGAAAGAATTAAATATCATTGCATCTATGCATCAAGGCGGTGGTCCTGCAAGAACTCCGGAAGGATGGGAAGTTTTAGAGTCAAAAGGCCTTTTGGGTCCGGCCATTAATATCGTGCATGGACATGCTTTGAGTGATGAACAGCTGAAAAGATTTTGTGATTTAGGCATGACTTTTTCTGCGACAGCTGAGAGTGAGATGTCCCAGGGGCACGGTCATCCCTTAACTGGTAGATTAAGAGATTTTGGTAAAGCACCATCCTTAGGCGTCGATTTAGAAAGTGTTTGTGGAGGCGAAATGTTTATACAAGCCCGCATTGCTTTAGGTATTCAACGAAGTCTGGATAATTTTTCTTATCGTGAAAAGCATGGTACGATTCCATCAACAAGCACCATCACAACGAGAGAGGCACTTCGTTGGATAACCATCGAAGGGGCAAGAGTGATTGGTCAACTCGATCGTGTTGGAACGTTACGCGCTGGTAAACAAGCAGACTTAGTGATGATTAGAGCTAGCGACTTAAATATGCAACCGGTCAATGATCCTGTCAGTGCCGTCATTATGCAAACGAGTTTGGCTAATGTTGAAAATGTGATGATCGCCGGTGAGTGGAAAAAGAAAAATGGTCAATTGGTAAATGTTCAATTAGCACCTCAAATTGAGCATCTAAATAGTTCCGCAAAAAAAATAACTCAAGCCTTAGGGCTTTCATAGGAGCTGTAAAATGTTAAAACAAATCAAATTAAATTTCTCGTTTTTAAAAGTTACTCTCATTTGCGTTGTTGCTATGACGACAACACAAGCTCAGTCGCAAAATTACCCAAATAAGCCAATTCGTTTTGTGGTTGCATTTACTGCTGGTAGCGCAACAGATATTATTGGTCGGGCAGTTGCTGATGTTATGAGTTCTGGTTTGGGACAACAAATTATTATTGAAAATAAACCTGGCGCTGGAGGCACAATAGCGGCAGGCCAAGTAGCTAAAGCAGATGCAGACGGATATACCTTCTTAGTCCACTCCTCGGGCCATGCTTTAAATCCATTTATTTACAATAACCTGCCATATGACACCTTAAAAGACCTCAAGGGAGTTGCCACACTTGGGGCCACCCCGAATGTTTTAGTTGTAGCACCTTCAAGAGCCTGGAAAACTGCACAAGATCTAGTTGCTGAAGCAAAAGCAAAGCCAGGCGAATTAAACTTTGCATCAGCAGGAGTGGGAAGCGCTACCCACTTGAATGCAGAAAAATTTAATTTGGCGGCAAATATCAAGGCGCTTCATATACCTTACAAAGGGACACCTGAGGCAAATTCTGATGTGATTGGTGGAAGGGCAGATTGGTTCTTTTCTCCACTAGGATCGGTGATTTCATTAGTAGAAAGTGGAAAATTAAAAGCCCTTGCGGTTAGCACCGCTAAACGAACGGTCTTATTACCAAATGTTCCTACAACCCTTGAGGCTGGTATCCCAGATTCTGACTATGTATTATGGGTAGGACTTTTAGCGCCTTCTGGAGTTCCTGCTGATATAGTTAAAAGAATGAATGACGAAGTAGCAAAGGCTTTACAAACTAAAGAAGTTAAAGAACGTTTTGCAAAACTTGGCGCTGAACCCCTTGTTATGAAACCAGATGCATTTGATAACTATATTCGCAGTGAAATGGTGGTTGCTTACCGCATTAGTAAGGCTGCTAATTTGAAGTAAACCCTTTTATTCTCAACTACATAAGGTTGATTGTTATCAACCTTATTTTTTTTAAGTTATCAAAAGTGGATCACTCTCAATTTGCAGTAACATATTTGTAGAGATGCATCCATACTATCACCGATAGTTACATAAAGACATCAAAGTAGATACGCCATTTTTATCACCCCTACTTTGAGGAGCTTTATGAATAAATCAACCCATCATCCACTGATTATTTTTTTTCATTGGTTTAGTTTTGTATTAATCCTTGGGGCATTACTATTAATTGAAATTAAAAATTATGTACCAAGAGATCACCCATGGCTAGTAGATCTTAAAACGTATCATATGCTCATTGGCCAAACGATATTGCTAGTTGTTTTAGTAAGAATCATTACTCGGTTATTTGTTATTAACCCCATTGAACAAGAAAAAACGTTATCTAGAGCATTTAAAAAAATCATTCATTTTTGTTTATATATATTTATGTTGGGTATGCCAGTGACTGGGATATTGCTCATGCAATCAGCAGGAAACCCCGTACCATATTTTGGCGATTTATATCCTGTATTGACTCAAGCAAACATAGAGCTTGCAAAGATGTACAAATATATCCATGTATATTGGGGTAATGCAATATATTTATTTATTGGTGCACATGCCATTATGGCCATTTGGCGACAGTATGTGTTGAAAGACGGTCCATTGCAAAAGATTTTACTCGCCAAAGCAACTCGAGCGCATTAAATCACAGGGCGGAAGCCCTATGATTTAAAACGGTTTAGCGTACTGTAGTAAATCTTGAAGTTGATTTAGATTTTTTAAATCCCAACACTTAGCAATTAAAGAGCTCGTATTGGCTACCCCGATAATTGGGGTACTTAAATCATTAAATTTTTGATTGAGATGATCATCTGTCATGGGGTTTTGTAAAGAACCAATCGCATGTTCAACAAAAATATGTAGTTTGCGACCATCTTTGAGGTATGCAGTCACATCTACCGAAGCCTCATTAATCGAGTTATCTACTGTAGCTTGAACTTTTGCGCGTAAAGCCACCATTTCAGGACTTTGAACAATTTCATCATGGTATTGATCTTCAGTAGCTTGCCCATACACTATGCCGCATGCGCAACCATGATAAACACTAAATTTACCTTCTAAACCATCTTTTGGTGTTTTCTTGCCGGTAAGTTCTAGGACCAGTGAGTGCGCTTTAAGCTCTAAGCGCTCTAAGTTATCAGCGGTTACGCCCTGATTACGAAGTTGAACACACGCATCAATACTCGGATGAATCACAATGCCACACGCAAATGGCTTATAGGTATTTAATGAAATTTCAAAACGTTCGCCGAGTTCAGTCGTTACTTCAGACCAGTCATATTTAGTAGAAACTGATTGAACCATGCCGCGAGGCGCTTCGATAGCCTTATTACTTGCGGTAAAGCCATGCTTTGCCATTAAGGCTGATGTTAATCCAGCTTTAGCAGCACCACCTGGGTGAAAAGGCTTTGTCATCGTCCCAAATTGTTCACGAAAACCAATAGGTTGAGAAGCAGCAATACCCAAAGCCATTACAGTTTGAGCCTCGCTTAACTTGAGTAACCGAGCACATCCTGCCGCAGCACCTAAAGTTCCAGTAGAGCCAGTAATATGCCAACCCCGATCATAATGATTCGGGTACATCACATTACCAATTCTGCAAGAAACATCAACACCAATGACGAGGGCGTCGATGATCTCACGACCGGTCGCACCTATTTTTTCTCCAAGGGCTAATATGGCTGAAGCCACAGGACCAGCTGGATGAATAATCGTTTTAAGATGTGTATCATCAAAGTCAAAGGTGTGTGAGCTAATGCCATTAATGAGAGCCGCGTTGGCCATATCTACTTTTTCAGACCTACCTAAAATACTCGATTGGGGCGCGGATTCGAATTCTTGAACAGCAGCCAATGTGGCTTCAACACTCTCATGCTTAGCAGCACCAACAGCACAACCTAACCAATTCATAAACGTACGATGTGCTTCGTGGTCTACAGAGTCATCCCACCCTTTGGATGGATGAGAGCTAATAAATTTAGCGAGGATTTGGGTAATTGGAGGAGCGTTATGATCCGCATTTACTTGTGTATTGATGGCCATATATTTAGTCTATTTGAATGTTTCGAGATTTGGCAATTTTACTCCACCGAGCAATATCATCTTTGATATATTGCCCAAATTGCTCAGGAGTCATTGGCATGGTTTGGATAGCTTCTCCTGATAAGCGCTCTTTTAGCTCAGGATTTTGAATTGCTTTATTGATTTCATTATTGAGAAGTGTAATGACAGCTGGGGGTAAGTTGGCTGGACCAGAAACACCATACCATTGGACACCTTCGAAGCCCTCAAATCCCAGCTCTTTAAACGTTGGGACATCAGGAATCAAAGGGTGTCTCTTCAGGCCAGTTACAGCAATAGGCCTGACTTTGCCTGTTTTAATATGGGGCATTGCAGCAGCCAAACCAGGCATCATCGAAAGGGTTTGACCTGCAATCACATCGATGAATGCAGGGGTAATTCCTCTATAAGGAACATGGGTACTTTCAAAGCCAGATTGTTGCTTGAGTTGCTCCATGGCTAAATGAGTGAGAGTTCCAGGCCCAGCTGAGCCATAACTCATTTTGGCCGAATTATCTTTTGCATATTGAATAAAATCTTTTAAGTTCTTAACAGGCAAGCCACCATAAACAACAAGTACATTTGGAGTACCACCGACCATGGCGATGGGAGAAAAATCCTTCACGGCATCATAAGGAATTTTCCGAACCGCGGGATTGGTGCCATGAGTCCCAACATAGGACAGCATTAAAGTGTATCCATCGGGAGTTGCACGAGCGGCTTTTTGCGAGGCAATGATACCCCCACCACCACTTTGGTTATCAACCAGAAAATTTTGTCCTAGTGCTTTAGTTAGGCGCTCAGCTACTGTTCTTGCGATAAGATCAAGTCCTCCCCCTGGGGCGACAGGCGCTAATATAGTTACCGGCTTATTTGGGTAGTCTGAAGCATAACTGGTAACACAAAATAAAGAGACAAAAGTAAGAATAGATAAAACAATTTTTAGACGTCGCATATAGAGTAGTCGCTTATAAGTAGAGAATTTTTAATATTTAAAATATACTAGAGCAAAGACAATCTTAACAGGAGAAGAATGACTATGCATTATGGAAAAATGAGCAGATTTTTAATAATTGTGCCAATTTTGCTGGGTTGTTTTTCATCCAAAGTATTTTCCCAAAGTGAATATCCGACTAAGCCGATTACATTTATTGTCCCCTATGGCGCTGGTGGCGGAGCAGACTCAAGAAGTCGCCAAATCGGGCTTCAACTGAGTACGCTGCTAAAAACCCCCGTTATTATTGAAAATAAAGCTGGAGCTGGTGGAAATATTGGCACAGAGTATATTGCTAAGGCAGCGCCAGATGGATATACGATTGGTATGGGCAACTTTGCGCCACTAGCTGTAAATAAGGCGTTATTTAAAAGTTTACGCTATGATCCTGAAAAAGATTTGGTGCCAATTATCCTAGTTGAAAGAGGCCCTTTGGTATTGGTCGTTCAGCCTAATTCTTCCTATTATTCAATTAATGATGTGATTAAAGATGCAAAGGCAAAGCCCGGTAAATTAACATTTGCTTCAGGAGGAATTGGTGGTAGTCATCAACTATCAGCTGAACTATTTGAACAAAGTGCCAATATTGAAATGATACATGTACCTTACAAAAGTGGCGCAGCAGGTTTAACTGATTTAATGGGCGGCAGTGTCAATATGATGTTTGATCAAATGTATTCTGCTATGCCAAGTATTAAAGCTGGAAAGTTAAGACCAATCGCAATCACCAGCAAAACACGATCACCTTTATTAAAAGATGTTCCAAGTTTTACAGAGTTAGGATTTCCGCAAATTGTAGTCAATAATTGGCAAGGGTTGATTGCTCCAAAAGGAACACCTAAAGCAATTATTGATAAGCTGAATTTAGCAGTCAATCAAATCTTGAAAGACCCACAATTGCGTGACTTTATGTTGCAGCAGGGCAATGAAGTCGGTGGAGGAACTCCAGAAGAATTTGCTGCTTTAATCAAATCGGAGTCAATCAAATGGAGTGAGGTTGTAAAAACTGCCAACATTGAACCACAATAATTATTGAGAAAAGTCTTTTTGGAATACGAGACCAGCATGCTCGCGTAGAGCATGAAACTCAATATCTTTCCAAAGCTGTTGGGCAACTTCTAATTCTGACTTATGAGAAGCTAAAAACACGGGAGCCCCAACAACATCTTCACTTATACGATGCGAGTTCTCCTGTATAAATTTTTTCAATATGATTGGGTCTTTACAACTAATCCACCGGGATAAAGAGTATCTAGCGGGTAATAATCTAACTTCAGCGTTGTATTCACTCTTGAGGCGATGAGCGACAACTTCAAATTGTAGTTGACCAAACGCGCCTAGAAGCAGCTGTGTTCCAACTAATGGCTTAAATACCTGAATTGCGCCCTCTTCCCCCAGTTGCATTAAGCCTTCTCTTAATTGTTTTGTGCGTAATGGGTCTGCGGTTTCAACTAATTTAAAAATTTCTGGGGCAAAGAAAGGTAGGCCCGTAAATTGTAATTTTTCCCCTTCAGTAAGGGTATCACCAAGCTGTAATAAACCATGATTGGGCAAGCCAATGATATCTCCTGGAAAAGCCTCATCTAAAATGTCTCGTCGTTGCGATAGAAATGAAAGTGCATTATTAGTCCTTATTTCTTTGCCATTACGAGAAATCTTTAAACGCATACCTCGCTCAAAATATCCTGAGCAAATCCTTAAAAAGGCTACACGATCTCGATGTGCAGGATCCATATTTGCTTGAATTTTAAAAACGACTGCAGAGAAGTTTTTTTCTGATGGCAACACTTCACGTTGAATCGTTAGCCTTGATTTCGGAGCGGGAGCTAGTTCGACAAGCGTATTTAAAATTTCTTGGACGCCAAAATTATTAATTGCGGAACCAAAAAACACAGGGGATTGTTTCCCTGCCAAAAACTCATCTAAATCAAAGCTTGGCATAGCGCCTTGTACCAGTTCAACTTCAGATAAGGCTGTGGATAAAGATTCACCTAATTGTGAGGCTAAGGCAGGGTCATGAATACTGATACGTTTTTCAGTATTTATATCCACACGATCTTCACCAGCTTTAAACATCCGCATGGCCTCTTGACTAATATCAATCACTCCAGCAAAAGATTTACCCATACCAACGGGCCAAGTCATAGGAACAACTGCCATGCCTAGCGCTTGCTCAATTTCATCCATCAAATCTAGAGGCCGTTTGACCTCACGATCTAGTTTATTAATAAATGTAATAAGAGGAGTGTTTCTAGCACGACAAACATCAATTAATCTTCGAGTTTGAGATTCAACACCATTCGCAGCATCAATTACCATGAGTGCAGAATCAACTGCAGTTAATACGCGATACGTATCTTCTGAAAAATCTTGGTGACCAGGGGTATCTAAAAGATTAATGATACAGTCGCGATATTCCATTTGCATCACAGAACTTGCAACAGAAATTCCTCGTTGTTTTTCAATTTCCATCCAATCAGAAGTTGCGTGCCGAGATGCTTTTCTTGCTTTTACACTTCCAGCAATCTGTATTGCTCCAGCGTATAAAAGAAGTTTTTCTGTTAAGGTCGTTTTACCTGCATCCGGGTGTGAAATAATCGCAAAACTTCTTCTGCGAGATACTTCTTTGGCAATGATTTGGATTGGGGGAGAATTGGTCATATCAATCAAACAAAACTGACACATTGAAATATTGTCAGCAAAACTATAAAAAATGATTATAGTCCGTCCACTCGATTGAATATCAATTTCTCATAAATTTCAGGCATAAATTAACTTAAAGTCATAACCAATCATTTGGCATGATTAAGATGAGATAGCAACCATTTACATCGTGTCGAGTTGCCTAAAGAATTAGGTTGAACGGGTGAGACAAATGAAACTGTAGCTATAAATGTTTGGTTAATCAAACAAGGGATGTTTACATCAGCTGAAAATGCTGAAAAAATATCTGCAAATCTAATGTACTAATTATCACGAATAGAGATTCCCTCTTCAGGTGATGAGAGATTTTTTCCCCCTAAATTTAGGGTGTATCATGAATAACAGCTTATTTTGGAATCAACCTTATGGCTTTTAACCCTAATTTTTTGAGTGAGAGTATTCAACTTTCAGTTGCACCGGTATTTTTATTGACGGCCGTTGCGGGGATGATTGGCGCGTTGACCCAGCGGATTGCTAGAGTCATTGATCGGTCAAGGGCTTTGCAATTTGACATCATGAATGAAAAAGATCCTGACCATCAGCAGGTGTTAAAGCGCTTTCATGATGAGGAGCTCCACTATCTCTCGAAGAGAGCTCATTTAGTTAATATCTCGATGGCTTTACTTGTCTTATGTGCTATCCAAATCGGTTTGACGATATTAGAGTTGTTTTTTGCAGAAACAATTGCTGGAAAAATGAGTATCTCGGATTATGTTTTGTATACCTTCATTGGAGGTATTAGTTGTTTTATCCTGGCATTAATGTGCTTATTGGGGGAGGTTTTTATTGCCTCTTACTCAGTAAGAATGAAGCCGCACTCAAAGCAATCGATGCAGATTAAGTAATGAATTGATCTACTTTGAATAAAACCAAAGCACCTAAGATTGCAAAAATACCTGCTGCAACCATGCGAATCAGCCGTAAAGGTAGGCGTTTAGCAAATGAATTACCTAAAAAAACTGCAGGTACATCAGCTAATAGCATGCCCAAAGTTGTGCCAACAACAACTGTAAATGGCGCCTGATAATTAGCTGCTAATGCAATGGTTGCAATTTGTGTTTTATCACCCATCTCTGCTAGAAAAAAAGCAATTAAGGTGGTTAGAAATACTCCATAAGAAGCTATAGATAGTTGTTCTGCTTCATCTATTTTGTCGGGAATTAAGGTCCAAATTGCCATTCCCATAAATGAAAAACCAAGAATCCAACGCAGTAGTTCGGTACTTATCATAGAAGTTATCCAAGCCCCTAAGGCTCCGGCAAGGCCGTGGTTCAGTATGGTGGCTATTAAAATTCCAGCAATGATAGGCAAAGGTTTTTTGAAACGCGCAGCAAGAAGAAAGGCAAGCAATTGTGTTTTATCCCCCATTTCGGCGAGAGTGACGACGCCCGTGCTAACCATCAATGCTTCCAAACTCATAGATACTCCTTAATTTTTCAATCGGAAATTTTTGATAAGGAGAATAAAGAATATACAAAAAAACAATAATGACCAACTCGGTACAGAAAGAAAAAGTATGGGTGGAAGTGGCATGCTACAAAAACCATCCGCTTTGAAGAAAAACGGAATTGCTTGCACAAAGCTAAATTGATTGATAAACACCTCTAAAGGATCAAGTCCACAGGAGGATTCTGGATAGGCAATCACCCATTGATGACGTAATGCGATGACTACGCCTGAAAGGCAAGCTAACAGAGCTAAATAATAAAATATTTTTTTGGTTTTTTCAAAACAAAACGCCATCAGACACATCACAGCGATCAGCAAAAAAGCAATTCTTTGTAATATACATAGTGGACAAGGCGGATAGTGAACCCCAAGCCAGCCAAGATGCTGAATATATAAAGCAAAACTAAGCAAGCATGAACATGCGACAAAAAGAAATAGATAAGAATTTTTTGACATGACTCAATGATAGTGGGATTTTATAGAAAAGAGCTAAAACAAACTTTAAAATAATCTTGGTATAGTGAAGTCATTCAAAGGAGAAAACAATGGCTAGTTTTTTAAGGAAATTATTATTAGTACTTTTTATTCTTATCATTCTGTTTGTTCTATACACATGGCTTACCTTATCCTATTCCTATTCAACGGGAAGTAGAGCCGGGTTTTTACAAAAATTCTCTAAGCGTGGATGGGTCTGTAAAACTTGGGAAGGCGAATTGGTTACTGGGAGTATGTTGGGTAATCAAGAGAAATTCTCCTTTTCTGTTAGAGATGATGAGCTAGCAAAAATGGTTTCTTCGAATATTGGAAAACGAGTTGAAATTGAATACAACCAACATGTGGGTATTCCAACTAATTGTTTTGCTGAGACAGAGTATTTCGTAAACAAAATTAAGGGAGCTCCCGATATTCGAGAGGGGATATTGCAGTAAGCGCAATGAAGGGAATTAAATAAATAGTACGAAAAAATATCACTTGGATGATATTTTTTTTTCATATTTATTACAGAAATGTCCATGAAATAAGCCTTAAAGGCATATAAAAACTACAGAGCTAATAAAAATAAGGGTTTTCCTTAAATAAAAGGTTTCACAAGCCTATGAAGTATTGTTAAAATGAAAGTGCGTTTAATTTACGCTTATTTTATAAGTTTATATTTTTAGTCATTTCATTTCAAGGAGCATAATTTGAATAAAGCAGAACTCGTTGCAGCTATTGCTGACGAATCAGAATTATCTAAAGCTAAAGCAGAGCACGCATTAAATGCTGCATTAGATACAATTAAAAAAGCTGTTACTAAAGGCGATAACGTTCAGTTAATCGGTTTTGGTACATTTAGTTCAGGAAAGCGTGCCGCTCGTGTTGGCCGTAATCCGAAGACTGGTGAAGCAATCAAAATTGCAGCATCAAAAACCGTTAAATTTTCTGCTGGTAAAGCATTTAAAGATAGCGTAAATAAGCGTAAGAAGTAATTCATAAAGCGTTTAGTTAAAAGCCCAATGAAAATTGGGCTTTTTTTACACATTAAGTTTGTATTAATCGTCTTCCTCGATTAATACTCATTAAGAGACCAACACCAAACCCTAAAGTCGTGAGCGCAGTACCCCCATAGCTAATAAAGGGCAAAGGCACCCCAACCACAGGTAAAAGACCGCTAACCATCGACATATTGACAAATGCATAAGTGAAGAAAATAAGGGTTACTGAGCCCCCTAGTAATCGAGAATATAAATTAGGTGCTGCGGATGCGATTTGCAACCCCCTTTGTATTAAAAGAAAAAATAAAATAATCAGCGCCAAGTTTCCAAAAAGACCAAATTCTTCTGAATAAACAGCAAAGATAAAGTCTGTATGTTTTTCCGGGATGAACTCCAGGTGCGTTTGAGTTCCTTTCATCCACCCTTTACCAAAAACTCCTCCAGAGCCAATGGCAATCATGGATTGAAGTGTGTGAAAGCCTTTACCCAATGGATCTGAGGTAGGATCAAGTAAGGTACAAACACGGTGTTGTTGGTAGCTTTTTAATAAAGGCCATGTAACTCCTTTTGTACAAAGGGTATCACCAAAAATTATAATCAAAACAATTCCCAAGAGAGCAACAACTGCGAAAGGAAGTACAAATTTCCATGGCAACCCCGCAAATAAGATGACATAAAATCCAGCAGCAAACACCAAAATGGCAGTCCCTAAATCTGGCTGTCTTGCAATAAGAAAAATTGGGAGTAACAATAAACAAAAGGCAATGAAAAAATCCTTCAGTTGGACTATGCCGTCTTTTTTATGAAAATACCAAGCTAGCATCATGGGCATCGCAATTTTCATAATTTCCGATGGTTGAATCACAATGCCGATGTTGAGCCAACGGCGGGCACCTTTTTTGATTATCCCAAATATCGCAACAGCGACAAGAAGAGTAACGCCAATGAGATAGACCCAAAGCGACATTTTTTCTAACCACTTAATTGGTATTCGAGAGGTAACCCACATAATGATGAAAGCAGTGAATAAGTTTCTTGACTGCTCAACCCAGCCCACAACAGTTCCAGAACTTGCTGACAAAAATGTGATGTTACCAACCACGACCAAACATAACAAAATAATTGCAAGGCTTGGATCTAACCCTTGCCAAAGGAAACTCAGACGTTTTATTACGGAGCGGTTTTCCATGGAGGAACTCCTTGTGGCCAAGTGTTTAGCATTAAATAATCAAGCGTTTGTCTAGCGATGGGCGCAGCAGCTGTGGCGCCAAACCCAGCATTTTCAACCACTAAAGCAAGCGCATATTTGGGTTTGTCGGTTGGAGCAAAGGCAATATAAAGTGCATGATCTCTTTTAAATTCAGAAATAGCACTTGCGTTGTACTGTTTACCACCAAGGCTAAAAACCTGTGATGTGCCAGTTTTTCCAGCAACTGGATATCGGACACCGCCAAAGGGAACCCTGGCTGTACCCGTTCGATTCACCGCCAGCATTCCCTCAGTAATAACAGCTAAATTTTCTTTTTTGATATTTAATTTAGTCGTTTCTGAGGGAACTGTCAGAGTTTTTTGGTGTGTGATGGGGTCTTCAATCATTTTGACTAAATGAGGTCTCATGACTACACCTTGATTAGCAAGAATGGCAGTAGCTTGCGCAAGTTGCAAAATGGTATAGCTGTTGTAGCCCTGTCCAATTCCAATAGAAATCGTGTCACCCTCACCCCACGCTTGTTTTGATGGGTCAGAATAATATCCTTTTTTCCACTCTTTAGAAGGTAGTATTCCCCTTACCTCCCCATTGATATCAATGCCTGATAATTGACCAAAACCAAAATCTTTCATAAAAGAGCTGATGGCATTAATACCCATATCTCGAGCCAAAATATAGTAATACGTGTCACAAGAGGCAGCGATAGATTGACGCATATTGACAAACCCGTGACCATTGACAGCATCATCTCTAAAGGTGGTTGTGCCAAATTTAAAAAACCCCGGATCGCTAATGCCTTGTTCTGGTGTTCTGAATTTTCCTTCTAAAGCAGCTAAAGCCATAAAAGGCTTAAAAGTTGAGCCAGGAGGATAGGTCCCACGTAATGGCCGATTAAATAAAGGCTTCTCTGGAGAGCTATTTAATTTTTTCCATAAGTCAGCATCTATACCATCAATAAAGGCGTTTGGATTATAAGTGGGCATTGAAACAAATGCTAGGACATCCCCGGTACTAACTTCTATGACAACAGCAGCCCCCCTTTTTTTGTCATAGAGACGCTCCATGATGTACTGTAGTTTAATATCTACCGCAAGAGACAAATTAGAGCCAGCTGTTGGCGCGGTAGAAGAAAGGTTACGAACCACCCGTCCCCCTGCAGTGATTTCAACTTGACTATAACCAAGAGTGCCCCTTAATTCTTTTTCATAACTTTGTTCTAGACCAATTTTTCCAACTTGTTGAATACCCTTTATTTTCATGGGGCGTAATTCATCACTGCTGGGCTCATCAGAAGTTTCTTCAAGTTCGGCGAGAAGTTTTTCACGATCTTTTTGAGAAACTCTTCCTGTATATCCAATGAGATGGGCGCCCAATTCTTCATAGGGATATTCACGAAAATAGCGAACTTGAACTTCTACTCCCGGAAATGCATATCTGCGAGACATAAATCTTGCCACCTCTTCATCATTTAAGAAATTGCGAATGGCAATGCTTTCTGTTTTTTTGGATCCCTGGAGCGATCGATAAAAATTTTGTCGATCCTTATTTGATATTTTAAGAACGGCATTTAGTGAGGTGACCAATTCCTCAATTGGTTGATTGAGACCTGCCGGAGTAATTTCTAGAGAGTAAGATGGAAAATTTCTTGCAATAACAATTCCATTACGATCGATAATAAGACCTCGTTGTGCTGGCGTTGTAATAATTGCTATGCGGTTACTTTCCGATGCAGTTGAATATTTCGTATGTTTAACGACTTGTAACCAAAAGAAGCGAAAAAATAAAACCAATAAACAAATCATTACAAACCATAGGGCGATTTGAATGCGACTTTGAAAGGTTTCTAAAGATGAATAAGAGTCATTCTGCTGAGCCATGCATTACCTCATCAAGTTTGATGATGATTGATAAAAGATGCACGATTTGATAAAACCTTTTTAAAGATAGGCCATAAACAAGTTTCAATGACGCTTGGTATGATGATGAAAGCAAAAGAAATTTCCTTGCCCGGCCAAATGATCCAAAGTATTAATAAAAGTACAAAATTAGCAATTAAAAATACTTTTAGCATAATAAATGTTTGACCAAGTAAAGTCGCATTCAATAAACGACGCTGCTCATAAATAATGATAAAACTAGCTGTTACATAAACGATGGCATGAACACCTAAAAACTGAGATGTTTGAATATCCATCAATAGACCCAATACAAATGCGGATATTAAATTAATCTTTTCTGGAGCTTGTAAAACCCAAAACGCTAAAGTAATGAGAAGAAAATCAGGAACCCAAGGGGAGTTGCCCCATGGAAACATATTCAAAATAAATGCACCTAGGAGAGTTAAGAATGGCCCTGTCATCGAGCGAAGCTTGAAAATTGAAAAGGCCATTAATTTCCTTTTTTCTGACGTAATCTATTTTTTACTGTCTCAGACTCTGCAGGTCTAAGGGCGGTTGTAGTTGGTTGATATAGCAAGACAATTAAATGTCGATGATGATGTAATTGGGCCAATGGTTTACAAGCAATGATTGCTCCAGAGTTATCAGAAGATCGATCAATTTTACTAATAATTGCGACCGGAATCCCCGCAGGATAAGTACCATCAATACCTGAAGTAATTAAATGATCGCCGACATCTAAGTCAGCAAGATTATTGACATAACGTAATTCTAGAGGCTCCCCCCGACCAACGCCAAACAGGACCGTTCTTAAGCCATTGCGCTCAACTAGAACGGGGATGACAAAGTCACGATCCTCCAGAAGTGCGACTTCAGAAGAGTTTTCAAAAACTCTAACAATTTGACCCATGATTCCAGCCTCGGATGCAATAGGCATTCCTGATTTAAGGCCATCTGCATTACCTCGATTAATGATAATTCTTTGCGAGCTCGGACTTAAAGGACTAAAAATTACTTCTGCTGCCAAAGATTTTACGTTTGATTTTTGTTGAAGAGATAACAACTTTCGTAGATGTGAGTTTTCAGACTCTAAAGTCTCAGCTTGATTTGCCATTAGTCGGAGATAGTCCAACTGCGAAGATTGTTCCTCTAGCTTCTGTTTTAAAGAAGAACGTGTTTGAAAATAATCTAAAGAGAAATCAGAAAACTTACCAGGTTGGGATAGTAATTGTTGAATTGGAAAGAGGAGGTTATTTCCAACCAACCTTATTTTTTCAGTGGCATGCAGTTTGTAATCTGCAAAGATAATCACTGAGCCCAACAATAAAGAAAAAAACAACTTTACAAAAGGTGCACCTTGATTAAATAAGATCGGGGAACTCCGAAACAATTTGCACCTCAGTTTTTATGGTTGAGTTACTCTTGAGAGAAGATGCTACTCAATTTATCCATTCTTTCTAAAGCCATTCCTGATCCACGAGCTACGCAGGTCAATGGATCATCAGCGACGTGAACGGGTAAACCAGTTTCTTCTAGTAACAACCTATCTAAATCGCGGAGTAATGCGCCACCACCGGTGAGCATCATTCCTCGTTCAGCAATATCAGAAGCTAATTCAGGTGGAGTTTGTTCAAGAGCTGATTTCACGGCAATAACAATTTGATTTAAAGGATCAGATAATGCTTCCAAAATTTCATTGCTCGTGACCGTAAAGCTTCTTGGGATACCTTCGGAAAGATTTCTTCCTTTTACTTCCATTTCGCGAACTTCATTTCCTGGAAAAGCAGAACCGATAGTTTTCTTAATCAACTCAGCTGTTTGCTCGCCAATCAACATGCCGTAATTGCGACGAATATAGTTAGTAATAGCATCATCAAATTTATCACCACCAACACGAACGGACCATTTGTATACCATGCCGCCGAGGGACATCACGCCGACCTCGGTTGTTCCACCACCAATGTCAATGACCATAGATCCAGAGGCTTCAGTTACTGGTAGGCCAGCGCCAATTGCAGCAGCCATTGGCTCTTCAATAAGGAATACTTGAGAAGCACCAGCTCCAAGAGCTGATTCGCGAATAGCCCGTCTTTCAACTTGGGTTGATCCACAGGGTACGCAAATAATAATTCTTGGACTTGGCTTTAAAAATTTGGTTTCATGAACCATTTTGATAAATTGTTTGAGCATTTGCTCCGTGATCGTGAAATCAGCAATAACACCATCTTTCATGGGGCGAATTGCCTGGATATTGCCAGGAACTCGACCAAGCATGGCTTTCGCTTCATGCCCTACCGCTAAAATTGTTTTTTTACCACTCGTACCATCTTGACGAATCGCAACAACAGAGGGTTCATCAAGAACAATGCCTCGGTCGCGCATATAAATGAGTGTATTGGCTGTGCCAAGATCGATTGCTAAATCGTTAGAAAAGTAACTACGGAAGAGTCCGAACATAAGATATTTGGGAGATTATTAAAGTTTACAATATAAACTAGTTTTTAGAAGATAATGTATATGATACTGCAAGCATGTTATGAATATTGAAGAAATTAATCATTTAGCCAAACTCTCAGGTTTGGAATTAGATCCTCACCAGACCAAACAGGTTTCTAAGGAGCTAGAAAACATATTAAATTTGGTTGCCGAGTTGCAGTCAATTGACACAACAGGGGTTGAGCCTCTTTTTCACCCAATTGCATTGATTGAGCAACTTAGTCAAGCATTAAGGGTGGATATTGTGTCTGAAGATAATAATCGTACAAATAATATGTTATCAGCGCCAGTTAGCCATAAGGGACTTTATTTAGTGCCGAAGGTAATTGAATGAATTGGCACGAAAAATCGCTTACAGAGCTCTCTAATGCCCTTTCAGCTAAGGAAATATCTAGTGTTGAGCTCACCCAATATTTCCTGGGCCGTATGGCCAGATCTAAGGAGTTCAATGCCTATTTAGATGTTCAAGAGGATTTTTCCCTCAGAGATGCAAGGGCCGCAGATCAAAAAATTGCTAGAGGAGAAGCCGGACCTTTGACTGGAATTCCCATTGCGCACAAAGATGTATTTGTGACCAAGGATTGGAAATCCACAGCCGCTTCTAAAATGTTAGAAAACTTTTTAAGCCCATATGATGCTAGAGTTGTGGAGTTACTTGGCACCAATGGCGCGGGCATGGTGTGTTTGGGTAAAACCAATATGGACGAATTTGCCATGGGCTCCTCAAATGAAAACTCAGCCTATGGTGCCGCACTCAATCCTTGGAACACCAGTTATGTATCAGGCGGGTCTTCTGGGGGCTCTGCTGTGGCAGTGGCAGCTGGTTTGACGCCGATTGCAACCGGCACTGACACTGGGGGCTCCATTCGCCAGCCAGCAGCCTTTTGTGGGATAACAGGCATTAAGCCAACTTACGGAAGCGTGTCGAGGTACGGGATGATTGCTTATGCATCTTCTCTTGATCAGGCCGGTCCAATGGGTAAATCCGCAAAGGACTGTGCACTCATATTGAATGCAATTTCAGGGCACGATCCCAGAGACTCGACTTCATTACGAAAGGGCGCTATGGATTACCAAGGTTTAATTGGTAAACCTTGGTCGACTCCTGGCGGCTTACCTCTTCAAGATTTACGCATTGGTGTTCCAGAGGAGTATTTTGCACAAGGACTGCAAGAGGAGGTTCGTAACTCAGTTCAAGAGGCTTTAAAGAAATTCGAAGAGTTAGGTGCAACTTGTATAGCAGTGTCTTTGCCAAAAACAAAGCTTTCAATTCCGGTTTACTATGTTTTGGCACCTGCAGAAGCCTCCAGTAATTTGAGTCGATATGATGGCGTACGTTATGGATTTAGAGCAAAAGAATACAAAGATCTCAATCAAATGTATGAAAGATCTAGATCAGAAGGTTTTGGTGCTGAAGTAAAACGTCGAATTTTGATTGGTACATATGTTCTATCTCAGGGCTATTACGACGCATATTACTTGCAAGCGCAGAAGATTAGACGAATTATTGCCGAGGATTTTCAAGCGGCGTTTACCAAGTGTGATGTTTTGATGGGACCAGTCGCTCCTCAGGCCGCATGGAAAGTTGGTGAAAAATCTAAAGATCCTGTAGAGATGTATTTAGAAGATATTTATACACTTAGCCCAAATCTTGCAGGCCTACCTGCAATGAGTATTCCATGTGGCATGAGTCAACAAGGATTACCAATCGGCTTACAAATCATTGGAAATTATTTTTCTGAAGCAAAGATGCTGCAAATAGCTGATCAGTTCCAACAAAACAGTTCTTGGCATCAATTAGCCCCAACAAATTCCGGAGTCAAAAAATGACAAGGTCAAATTGGGAAGTGGTGATTGGGCTTGAAACACATGCTCAGCTAAAAACGAATTCAAAAATATTTAGTGGAGCAAGTATTGCCTTTGGTGCAGAGCCAAATATTCAGGCGTGCCCTGTTGACTTGGCGCTTCCGGGAACTTTGCCAGTATTGAACGAAGAAGCGGTTAATCATGCTATTCGTTTTGGGTTAGCAATCGGCTCTAAGATTGCTCCAACCAGCATTTTTGCAAGAAAAAACTATTTTTATCCAGACTTGCCCAAAGGTTATCAAATTAGTCAATTTGAATTACCCGTCGTGATCGGTGGAAAGATTGCCATTGAGGTTGAAGGTGTCAAAAAAGAAATTCAACTCACAAGAGCTCACTTAGAGGAAGATGCCGGTAAATCATTACACGATGATTTTGTTGGACTTCATGGTGAAAAATCGAGTGGTATCGATTTAAACCGAGCAGGAACTCCCCTATTAGAAATTGTTACTGACCCAGTCATGCGCAGCGCTGCTGAGGCAGTTGCTTATGCAAAAGAATTACATGCACTAGTGATGTGGATTGGAATTTGTGACGGCAATATGCAAGAAGGCTCATTTCGGTGTGATGCCAATGTTTCAGTCAGACCAATAGGACAACAAGAATTTGGTACACGATGTGAGATAAAAAACCTGAACTCCTTTAAGTTCTTAGAAGAAGCTATTCAGTACGAAGTACAACGGCAAATTGAGCTTATTGAAGATGGTGGCGTCGTTAAACAAGAAACGCGTTTATATGACCCAGATCGTCAAGAGACCCGAAGTATGAGAAGTAAAGAGGATGCTCAAGACTACCGTTACTTCCCTGATCCAGACTTATTGCCACTGCATATTACTCAAGATATGATTATGCATATTCAAGCAAATATGCCGGCTTTACCAAGTACGTTAAGAAATTTGTGGCAAACCTCATATGGATTAAGTGACTATGATGCGTCTCTATTAACCCAAAGTAAGTCAACCGCAGATTACTTTATTGAGTTACTCACCTTAATCCAAGAGGACTTAGTGAAACCTGCAGCCAATATGATGTCGGGAGATCTTGCGTCAGCATTGAATCGAGATGGTCGTGAAGCGTCCGAAGCACCGTTGCGCCCCTCGCATCTTGCTCAAATTTTACAAAGAATTCAAGATGGAACTATTTCTAACAAAATTGCAAAAGATATATTTGCAACACTTTGGGAAAGAGGTACATCAGGTGTATTAGATGATCTGGGAGTTGTCGATGCGCTTATTGAAGAAAAAGGGTTAAAGCAAATTAGTGACGTGGGAGCAATTGAAAAAATTATTGACCAAGTTCTCTTGGATAACCCAAAATCTGTAGAGGAATATAGAAGTGGCAAGGAAAAGGCATTTAATTCTTTAGTGGGCCAAATTATGAAAGCATCCAAAGGTAAAGCTAATCCTTCTCAAGTGAATCAAATATTAAAAGAAAAATTAAGTAACTAATTATCAAGAAAAGATACTCAAATGGATTCGGATATCAATCAACCCCAACAAGATCAAGAGCATTTAATTGCCCAATGGCTTTTATCAACGCCAGGATTTTTTGATCGTCATCCAGACTTATTAACTCAAATTGAGCTGGTTAACTCGCATAGTGGGAAAGCAATTTCTTTACAAGAAAAACAAATGGCTTTGCTGAGAAATCAAAATCGAGATTTAAATCAGCGATTATCTGAAATGTTGCGTTTTGGAACTGAAAATGATCGCACCCAAACCTTAATGATGCAGTGGTTAGAGGGTTTGCTTGCCTCTAGAGATAGAAATGCAACAATTAAAAGCATTACTACTAGCCTTCATAAGTTATTTGATATTGGAAAAGTAGAAATCATTCCTCCAGAACAAGTCTTTGATGAATTAAAGACGAAACTCGATCAAGCGCCTATTTGTGGCAGTGTCGATCTCGCAACGAATTTAGTTAGCGCAGATCTTTTGTTAGCTGATGGCAGTATCATATTGATTCAATTAAAGTATCAAAGTACTCCCTTGGGCGTGCTGTTGTTGGCGAGCCAAGACAAGGAAAAGTTTTCGCCCCAGATGGGTCTAAGTTATATTCATCAATTAGCTCAATTTGCCGCCGCAGCGCTGTACCGATTTCAGGATCAGTAATGCAAAGCACAACCACTGGGGAACTCCTTGCGGTTGAACAATTCATAGAAGAACTTAGGGTTGTTAGACAACTATCCCCCCATACCCTCAAAGCCTATCGCCAAGATTTAAATATTCTTTGTAAATATATATCTGAACAGCATGTAGAGTTACACCAAGTGACGAGCCTTCATACAAGATCTTGGGTTGCAAAACTCCATAGCCAAGGCTCTTCACCACGCTCAATATCAAGACTTCTGTCTGCATGGAGAACATTTTTTGATTGGCTAGCAACTAGTAAGACAAATTTACTCGTTAATGAGATTAAGGTAAATCCAGTTCAAGACTTGCGTGCTCCGAGAAAAGCCAAGAGTTTGCCTAAAGCGTTGAGTGTTGAATACGCTATTGTATTAATGGAAAAGGCCCAACAAGAAGCCAGCCGACCATTAACTGAACAATGGCCTTTTTTGCGAGATCATGCCTTGGTTGAACTATTTTATTCGTCTGGATTGCGCTTATCTGAAATTCTTGGAATTGATAGTTCACTTACAAAAGGGTATGCAAAAGACTCTTTGGGGTGGATTGCTTGGGATAGTCAAGAAGTTCATGTGTTAGGTAAAGGTGGAAAACGTCGGATTGTTCCCATCGGATCGTCAGCGATGCAGGCTCTTAGAACTTGGTTTGACGTATGGGCAAAAAAAATGGAGGAACAAGTCAAGACTGAAGGCCCCTTATTCATGAATCAAAAAGCTCAAAGACTTTCGCCAAGAACTGTCCAAGAGCGTTTAAAAAATCTCGCCATGAGGTCTGGATTACCTGTTCATGTTCATCCACATATGTTGCGTCATAGTTTTGCAAGCCACGTTTTGCAATCATCCCATGATCTGAGAGCCGTTCAAGAAATGCTTGGACATGCCAGCATTGGGAGTACTCAGATTTATACTGCCCTAGATTTTCAACACTTAGCACAAGCTTATGATTTAGCGCATCCACGATCAAAGGTAAGTAAATAAATATGCAAGCAAGTATCTTTTTAGAGGGTGGTAAAGAGCACTCAGTACTTCACCAACATCCATGGATCTTTTCTAGTACAGTGGCGCGCTATGAAGGTAAAGTCGGTCTTGGAACAACCGTGAGTGTGTTCAATGACGCAAAAAAAATGATTGGCAGAGCAGCATATAGCCCTCATTCACAAATCAGAGCACGGATGTGGACGTGGGATCCAGAGGAGGCGATTGATCATGCTTTTTTCAAAAGAAAAATAGCTACTGCTCTAGAGCATCGGAAAAAATGGATTAAAAATACGAATGCTATTCGATTAATTTTTGGCGAGGCGGATGGTCTGCCTGGACTTATTGTCGATCAATATGACAAGCTTTTAGTGTGTCAGTTCTTAAGTGCAGGAGCGGACCATTGGAAAGATGTCATTGTAGAGATTCTTGCCCAACAGACAGAGTGTGATTCGATTTATGAGCGATCAGATGCTGCCGTTCGACAAAGAGAGGGACTTGAGTCGCAAACAGGCCTTTTATATGGAGTACAGCCTAATACAGAAGTTTTGGTCAAAGAAAATGCCATTTCTTATTTGGTTGATCCAATACATGGTCATAAAACAGGTTTTTATATAGATCAGAGGGACAATCGTCTTCTTGTTCAAGAGTTGTCTCAAAGTCGTCGAGTATTAAATATGTTTTGCTATACGGGAGGATTTTCACTATCTGCCATAAAGGGTGGCGCTAAAGAGGTCATTTCTGTGGACTCCTCCGGCGATGCTTTAGATGTAGCAAAAAAGCAGACTAAATTGAACAATTTTGAGGAAAGTCGTGCAAAGTGGTTAGATGAAGATGCTTTTGAGACCCTCAAAAATATGCGGATTCGAGAAGAGCTCTTTGATTTAATTATCTTAGACCCCCCTAAATTTGCTCCCTCAGCAGCACATTTATCGAAAGCAATTCGAGCGTATAAAGAAATTAATCGAACAGCGATGCAAATGTTGAATAAAAGTGGGTTAATACTCACTTTCTCTTGTTCCGGTGCTATGGATATGGAGACTTTTGAAAAAACGATTTTTATGGCAAGTAAAGAGGCTGCTAGCCATCAAAAATCGGGCGAATTTAAATTTCGTGTACTAAAGCGCTTGACATCAGGGCTAGACCACCCTAAATTAACATGTTTCCCTGAAGGCGATTATCTCAAGGGTTTATTATTGGAACGAATTTAAGCGCATCTATGGCTTAAGCAAAGATATAGGAAAAAATGGCACTTATACCTGTAACGATTTTGACTGGCTTTTTGGGAAGCGGCAAAACGACGCTCTTAAAACACATATTAACTGCTGATCATGGAAAGAAAATTGCAGTTATAGAAAATGAGTTTGGCGAAGAAAATATCGATAACGAAATCCTTATTCAAAATAGTAATGAACAGATTGTGCAAATGAGTAACGGTTGTGTCTGTTGCACTATTCGTGGCGATTTAGTAGAGGCATTGAATCAGTTGTGGGAACAGAAAAAAAATAAACAAATATCATTTGACCGTGTGGTTATAGAAACAACTGGAATCGCCAATCCAGGCCCAGTAGCTCAAACATTTTTTATGGATGATGATGTCGCTGAACATTATGTTTTAGATGCTGTTGTGACATTGGTTGATGCCAAACATGGTGATCAACAATTAGATCAACATGAAGAAGCACAAAATCAAGTAGGTTTTGCAGATCAAATATTCATTACTAAATGTGATGTTGTGGATGAAAAAATTCGACAGGCTTTAAGAAATCGTATTGTCCACATGAACCCAAAAGCACCAATTAAAGAAATTACTCATGGTGTTGTGAATCTAGATGAAGTATTTGACCTTCATGGATTTAATTTAAACGCAAAATTAGATATTGACCCACATTTTCTAGAGCAAGAAGATCATGAGGATTGTGGACATGATCATAGTCATGACCACGATCATGATCATCACCATGGGCACGAGCATCATCACAATACCCATGGTCATACCGATAAAATTCAGTCTTTTGTGTTTAGAAGTGACAAGCCTTTTGACCACAAAAAACTTGAAGACTTCTTAGGAGGGATATTATCCGTATTTGGTCAGAAATTATTGCGTTACAAGGGAGTTTTATACGTTAAAGGTTCAAATCGTAAAGTGGTCTTACAGGGTGTCCATGAAATGATGGGCAGCGATATGGCCGGTCCATGGGGTACAGAGTTAAAGCAATCAAAAATTGTATTTATAGGACAGGATTTACCAAAAGATACTTTAATGATGGGTTTAGAGGGTTGTTTAGTTTAATCTTCAAGAAACATAAAAAATATATAAGGATCAAAAAATGCCTACATCGACCATTAAAAAAACAGTAAGTAAAAAAACAAATATAGTTACTGAAAAAAATACTAAAGGAAATAAAGCTGGATCTAAAGATCAAGCTAAAAATGAAATGACTACAAAAACAAAAAAATCAGCTACAACGAAAGTAATTGAGTTAATTTCTGAAGCACAGTTAACGAAAATGTCTGATAAAGACTATATGAATGCAGAGCAATTAGAGTTTTTTAAAGAACGTCTACAAAAATTACGTGATGATATTTTAAAAAATGCTGATGCTACGACTGTAAATTTACGTGAAAACACTCTGGTTCCAGACCCTGCCGATCGAGCAACTATTGAAGAAGAGCATGCTCTTGAATTAAGAACTAGAGATCGCGAAAGAAAGCTTTTGAAGAAAGTAGAACAAGCACTCGGAAGAATCGAATCTGGAGAATACGGTTGGTGTGAAGAAACCGGCGAAGCAATCGGAGTTTCGAGATTGCTTGCCAGACCAACCGCCAATTTGTCACTTGAAGCCCAGGAAAGACGCGAGCTTCGCCAAAAATTATTTGGAGATTAAATCACCAAATGCCTAGTAGTCTACTTTTATTCCTAAAATAAAGGTTCTACCAGGTTGTGGGGCATACATTCTGAGAGTGTCTACAGTTGTTGAGAATCGAATGGTATCGTTCAATAAATTATTTGCTTGTAAATAGTAAGTAACTAGTATTCGATTGATTGCTTGCGATTTTGACAATCTAAAATCTAATTTGTTATACCCTGCGGTACTAGGCTCGTTATAAAAAGTAGATGTGGCAGTTTTATATTGCCCAAATGCATGAATGAATGAGAGATTTGATTTCCAACCAAATCGGTTGTAATAAATCGCCCCACCAATGCGAGTTGCTGGCTGAAGAGGTAAGTAGCCACCTTGGTCTAGAGTGCCTTCTGAATAATCCCCAAAAATGCGACCAGAAAACCCATCACCATTTAGATTGTAAGTAATCTCAGATTCTATTCCCTTAATAATTGCATTTGCTTGTAAAAATTGACGAACAGGAAAGCCACTATTTTGATCAGTTGCACCTGTATATTGGGTATAAATAAAGTTTGAAATAAAATCTTGATAAAGATTAAGCTTTGCCCGTGTGAGACCTTTATTTTTTCTCCAGCCCATTTCAAAATGATTCGAGCTTTCCTTATTCAGATTGTTGTTGCCGACATCAAAAGTGGCAGTTGCATCATGATTTCCAAACGAGTACAACTCATCAACACCGGGAGCCCGTTGAGTAAAGCTATAGCGAATTAATATGGCTTGTTCGACAGAGTAATTCCAGGCAGCTTGTGAAGATAAAGAAATGAGAGAAAACTGATTTGAGCTTGGTGTAGTACTCAGCGGTGCATTGCCACCAGTAGGAAGATCAAAATTAGGGTTATCTGTATATGGAATAGATGAATCAGGACTACGTTTAATCCACTCATATCGTAAGGCTTGTTGAACATCAATTTGGCCAAAGGACTTATTTTCCACGGCAAACATAGCAAAATTGGTAGATGTTGTAGAGGGAATGATAGCCGCATTGAGGTTGGGGTTTGTTAAATCAGATGCAGAGATGGTTCCACTACCCGCTTGAAAGCCAAAAGATCCATTCCAGCCTTCATAAGGATGATGAAATAACTCTAAGCGAGCTTCATAGGACTTGTTTTTAAACTCAGACTCTGGCGTTTGAACATTGGAAATCTCTTGATGCTTATAGTTGGTATAAGTAAATTGCGATTTGAGTTTGGAAATGCCAGCGAATGGATTTGATTCTTCATCGAGTACGGAAAAACGCGTTTGAAATAAGTCAATTTGAGAGCCTTCTTGAGAAGGTATTCCATACAAATTTTGAAATTGACTAAAAGAAAGCCCCGTAAAACCCGATGCTCTAAAATAACTTGCACCTACCCCAAAATCATTTTGACGAGTAAAAGAATATGGTTGAGTTTGACCATCAGGTCTTTGATAATCATTCAAATGACGTGAAGTATTATCAACATGTAACGTCCAGTTGCCAATCGAGTCTTCAGCCAATATGCCAGTCGATAGACCCCGTTGGTTTAAGTTATATTGACCAAGAAGACTAGCACTGGGCTCCGCTAAAATAGTCGAGGGTATTCTCTGATCAACAACATTGATAAGACCCTGATTTGCGCCAGAGCTATAACGTAGTGATTCGCCACCGCGTAACAATTCTATAGCTTGACTAAACATGACCTCAGAAGCAACCGCATGATCAGGAGAAACGCTCGATACGTCTCCAGAGTTCATGCCATTTTGAAGAGTTGGGGCTCTGTAACCGGACATCCCCCTTATAATTGGTCGGTTCGAACTTTGACCAAAAGATGAGCTACTAAATCCAAGCTGATCATTTAAAGAGTCAGCAATATTGCCGGAGAATCTATTTTGGAGTTCCCTTTGACCAATATTCAGTTCAGAGTTATTGGAAAACGCGGTAGAGCCTTCGACGGTTAATGGCGGAATATCTGTTACCCGAATCGATTGTTCTTGCGCAAAGATGAAATGACTATAAAAAAAGCATGAACTCAAAAAAAATACATGTAAAAAACAAATGTGATATTTACCCATAACGCCCTCAAAAATTAATTAAAAAAAGAATTAATTTGAGGTAGGCGGGGCTCTTGAGTGATAAGAAAAGGTCTTGGAAAAACAGTTGGATTGATAACTTGATCGATTGATTCCAAAGCTAAGGGATAAGAGTTCTATTTGAAATAGAAGGCTTGAAAATCCATAACCTAATACAGCATGATCCCAAGAAGCACATTGATGTTTATTTTCTTGGTGGGTAGAAAAGTCAGACCCCTCATAAGAATTATTCAGGGTATTGAATTGGCTGATGGATAAAAGCGGTGAACTGTTCGTGAATGAATGTGCAATTCGATGCTGATAACCCAGGAACTGCATGAACAAAATACTTGCTAGGATAACTTTGCACCAAGCAGAAAGAAATTTTGATTTGGGGTTATTAAAATAAAACATGTACGTAATGTATCATTTTTTAAAAAAGTAGGTTAAAAGCTTCAATACAAGATAGATGCTTCAAATTAGAAATATATGTGTGGAATTAGAGGGGTATATTTAGAAAATGACAAAAAATTAATATTTTCTTAACTTTCACTTATCATTAGAATTATTTCTTAAAAAAATTATGGAACATAAAGACCTCACCCTAAGCGATATTGCACCAACACTCAAGGCAGAAATTCTTGCTGAGGCGCTGCCTTATATTCGCCAATATCATGGCAAAACTATCGTGATTAAATACGGTGGTAATGCAATGACAGAGGAGCGACTTAAAGAAGGCTTTGCTCGGGATGTGATTTTACTCAAATTGGTTGGCATGAATCCAGTCGTGGTGCATGGCGGCGGCCCACAAATTGATGATGCCTTGAAGAAAATAGGCAAAGCTGGAACCTTTATTCAAGGCATGCGTGTAACCGATGATGAAACAATGGAAGTTGTGGAGTGGGTACTCGGCGGAGAAGTACAACAAGACATCGTCATGATGATTAATCAATTCGGCGGTCAAGCAGTTGGCCTTACTGGCAAAGATGGTGGTTTGATTAAGGCAAAAAAATTATTGATGCCGGATAAAGATGATCCGACAAAGAAAATCGATATTGGTTTCGTTGGTGAAATTAGCTCAATCAATCCGGCAGTAGTTAAGGCCTTACAAGATGATGCCTTTATTCCTGTTATTTCACCGATTGGATTTGGTGAGGATGGAAGGGCTTACAATATTAATGCAGACTTAGTTGCAGGGAAAATGGCAGAGATTTTGCATGCAGAAAAGTTGGTGATGATGACTAATATTCCTGGTGTAATGAATAGCAAAGGTGAATTGTTGACCGATTTAAGCGCAAAAGAAATCGATGCCTTGTTTGCAGATGGTACGATATCAGGGGGGATGTTACCAAAAATATCATCAGCGCTTGATGCAGCAAGAAGTGGAGTAAATTCAGTACATATCATTGATGGCAGAATAGAGCATTCTCTGCTATTGGAAATTTTGACAGAACAAGCTTTTGGAACAATGATTCGATCACAATAAATGAGTAGCCAAGATGCAGTAAATCTGGAGACAAACGGTACTCCAACCCTAGAAGAAACAAAGGGCCGCAAGCGTCCCAAGCCGGGGGAGCGCCGCATCCAAATTTTGCAAGCTTTAGCTGAAATGTTAGAAAACCCGCAAGGTGAAAGAGTAACAACAGCAGCTTTAGCCGCCAAAATTCAAGTTTCAGAAGCTGCACTATATCGGCATTTTGCAAGTAAAGCACAAATGTTTGACGGTCTGATAGCATTTATTGAGCAGACCATTTTTGGGCTGATCAATCAAATCATCGCCAAAGAAGAAGACGGCAGAATCCAGATTCAAGAAATTGCGATGATGTTACTAGCTTTTTCTGAAAAAAACCCCGGAATGACTCGAGTCTTACTGGGAGATTCCTTGTTTCAAGAAGATGCTCGACTGCAAGAGCGTATTAATCAAGTATTAGAGCGTGTTGAAGCGTCCATGAAGCAATCCTTTCGTATTATGCAAACACAACAAAATATTAGTTGGTCAGCGGACGATATCAGCCATCGATCTGGGTTAGTCATGGCATATGTTGTCGGTCGTTGGCATCGTTTCGCGAGAAGTGGCTTTACAAAATCCCCACTAGATAATGCAACAGCATCCATGGGCGTACTTCTGCTTGTATGACTGGTCTAAATACTCAGTCATATTCAATTCAATTTAATGAGCCCCTAGCACTAAAGAGTGGCGCTCAGTTAGCATCCTACTCTTTAGAAGTCCAAACCTACGGGCAATTAAACGCAAATAAAACGAATGCAGTTTTAATCTGTCATGCCCTAAATGCTTCGCATCATGTTGCAGGAGTTGATCCCGTAACCGGAAAAGCAGGATGGTGGGATAACATGATTGGCCCAGGAAAGCCGTTGGATACCGATCACTATTTTGTGATTGGAGTCAATAATTTGGGATCTTGTTTTGGCTCTACTGGTCCCATGAGCATCAATCCTGAAACCAATGCACCTTATGGCAGTAAATTTCCCATGGTGACTGTTGAGGACTGGGTGGGATCTCAAGCGCGACTTGCTGATTATTTTGGAATTCAAAAATTTGCCGCTGTCATGGGGGGAAGTTTGGGTGGTATGCAGGCACTTGCTTGGGGAATTCAGTTTCCAGAACGTGTTGAACATTGTCTGATTATTGCCTCGGCAGCAAGTTTATCAGCGCAAAATATTGCCTTTAATGAAATTGCGCGAAGTGCCATCATGAGTGATCCGGACTTTCATGAAGGTAATTATTACGCTCATCAAGTCATACCCAGAAGAGGTCTTCGTGTGGCAAGAATGATTGGTCACATCACGTATTTATCAAATGATGATATGGCAGAAAAGTTTGGTAGAGATTTAAAGCGTCTCCAAGGCGACCCGCAAGATTATCGATTTAGTTTTGATACGGAGTTTGAAGTAGAAAGTTATCTTCGTTATCAAGGCGAAAAATTTGCTGATTACTTTGATGCAAATACGTACCTTCTCATCACTAGAGCCCTTGATTATTTTGACCCAGCTAAAAATTATGGCGGAAATTTATCCAAAGCGTTAGCTGCTATGCAATCAAAATCCCTTGTCATTAGCTTTACAACGGATTGGCGTTTTGCCCCAGAACGAAGTCGAGAAATTGTAAAGGCCTTGTTAGATAAGAAACATTCGGTAACTTATGCCGAGATTGATGCCCCTCATGGACACGATGCTTTTTTACTCGATGATGAAAGATATCATGGTATTTTGCGCGCATATTTTTCAAAAATACAAAAGGATTTGGCATGAGTACAAAAGTTCGTGCGGATTTTTCTGCCATTGCAAATTGGATACAACCCAATTCGAGTTTATTAGATCTTGGTTGTGGTGATGGAGATTTTTTAGAATATATCAGAGCACAAAAAAAAGTACAAACCTATGGCGTCGAGATTTCTGATTTAAGTGTGTTGGCTTGTGTCGAAAAAGGATTAGACGTCATTCAGCAAGATTTAGAGGCTGGCCTAGCTTTATTCGAAAACCAAAGTTTTGATATGGTGGTACTTTCACAGACACTGCAAACCATTCATGAAACAGAGTCGATCTTAAATGAGATCGTACGAGTAGGCAAAGAATGCGTTATTTCATTTCCTAATTTTGCACATTGGTCTCACCGCATTGATATTCTTTTAGGCAGAATGCCCGTATCAAAAACATTGCCATTTGATTGGTACAACACACCCAATGTGCGTGTTTTAACCATTGCAGATTTTGAAGCATTAGCTAGTAAGATTGGCATCAAAATACTAGATCGTGTCATATTGCATGATGGTAAAGAAATTAGTTGGGGCGCAAACCTGCTAGGAAGCCTCGCGATTTACCGAGTTCAAAGCGCTTAAAGAATGTCCAGTTCAACGCCTGAAACAAAACAATCCTTAGCAGAAATTTGTAGCGCCTATACCCAAAAAATCACTCTGCGGATGTTCTTTTTAGGCTTCTCCGCGGGATTGCCGTTGTTACTTGTTTTAGGGACTCTGGGTTTTTGGTTAAGAGAGGCAGGCATTGATCGAAGTACGATCGGTTATTTATCTTGGATAGGACTTATTTATGGATTGAAATGGGTATGGGCGCCATTAGTTGATCGGCTGACATTGCCTTTGTTATCGAATTGTTTTGGGCGCAGAAAAGCTTGGTTATTAATTGCTCAAATATTGGTCATGGTGGGTCTAGTCGGCATGTCAATGTCTGATCCTTCACAGCAAGTCCATGCAGTAGCATGCTTTGCTGTGTTGGTGGCCTTTGGTTCAGCTACCCAAGATATAGCATTAGATGCATTTCGTATTGAGTCAGCAAACACCAAAATGCAAGGTGTGTTGGCGGCAGCATATCAGACAGGTTATCGATTTGCCATGATTTGGGCCGGTGCAGGGGTTTTGTGGATTGCGGCACGCGTCCAACTAACTCCAGACAATGTCTATGATCACTATGGATGGCAAGTGGCTTATTTATGCATGGCTGCATCGATGTTGGTCGGCGTAGTGACAGTGTTACTGTCCAAAGAGAAGCCCTATGTTCCGAAAATGCAAGTGCACTCTATGAAGCAATGGATTCAAGTGGCATTTTTAGAGCCTTTTGCAGATTTTTTAAAAAGATATCAATGGCACGCTGTTTTAATTCTTTCATTAATAGCGGTATATCGGATTAGTGATGTGGTGATGGGGATTATGGCGAATCCCTTTTATGTCGATATGGGCTACACCAAAGATGAAGTTGCCAGTGTGACCAAGGTTTTTGGAGTCATTATGACGTTGCTCGGCGCATTTATTGGCGGAGGCTTAACCATCAGATTTGGTATCTATCGTATTTTGATGTTGGGCGCCCTCTTATCTGCTGCAAGTAATTTGCTGTTTGCTTGGCTTGCGACACAGGGGCATGATTTGACCGGTTTAGTTTTTGTGATATCAGCAGATAATTTAAGCTCTGGCATAGCTTCTGCAGCTTTTATCGCCTACTTATCATCTCTTACGAATATTTCGTATAGCGCCACACAATATGCTCTTTTTAGTTCAATGATGTTGTTGATTCCAAAATGGATGGCTGGATTTTCTGGGGTTTATGTCGACCATTTTGGATATTCAACTTTCTTCATTTCTACGGCAATCATTGGTGTACCGGTACTCATTTTGGTTTGGTTCGTGGGCAAATTAAATCTCATTCAAAATAGTGATCAAGCAGAAAATGCAGATAAATTACAATCGTAATCAATGATTAAAGGGGCATGATCAGAGAAGCGCTCTTTTTTATAAATCTGTTGTGCCGAAGCGAAAGACCCTAAACCCGCAGTAGTAATGTGGTAATCAATTCGCCAACCAACATTATTGTTATATGCCTGTCCTCGCTGACTCCACCATGTGTAACAACTGTCAGTGGCGCTTGGCTCAATTTTTCGATAGACATCAACAAATCCTTCGAAATCGAATAAATGAGTCATCCAAGCCCTCTCCTCTGGCAGGAAGCCAGAATTTTTGAGATTACCTTTCCAGTTTTTTAAGTCTATTGCTTGATGAGCGATGTTGATATCGCCGCATAAGGCAATTTCAAAACCTTGCTTTTTTAAGCTCTGAAGGTGGGGTAAAAAAACCTCTAAAAAACGAAATTTGGCAGCTTGCCGATCTTCAGAACTAGAACCTGAAGGAAAGTAGACAGAGATAATCCATAACTTGCCAAAGCGTAAACCTGTATATCGTCCTTCATCATCAAATTCAGGAACACCAAAACCGGTAAGTACTTCATCGGGGACATGTTTTGAATAAATTCCAGTACCGCTATAGCCCTTTTTTTGTGCACAATGAAAATACGATGAGTAATTTAATTGAGAGGTTAAATCTGTTGATAAATCATCGAACTGTGCTTTAATTTCTTGTAAGCAAATAAAGTCTGCTTGAGTGCTTTTCATCCATTCAAAAAAGCCTTTTTTTGCCGCGGACCGTATACCATTAACATTTGCAGTTATTATTCTTAACATGAAACCTCATTCCTCTGAATTTATTGAATTTGCACTTCAAGCCAAAGTATTATCTTTTGGCGAATTTAAAACTAAAGCAGGTCGTCTTTCACCCTATTTCTTTAATGCCGGTGATTTTAATGATGGCGCTAAATTAGGTGCTTTAGGTGAATTTTACGCCCGCACTTTACTGTCTGCACAAATTGAATTCGATATGTTATTTGGTCCGGCATATAAAGGCATTACCTTGTCAGCTAGTACGGCAATTGCTTTAGCAAATTCGGGTAAAAATGTTTCATTTTCATATAACCGAAAAGAAGCAAAAGATCATGGCGAAGGTGGTATTTTGGTTGGCGCACCTCTGCAAGGGCGAGTTGTGATTGTTGATGATGTGATTTCCGCAGGAACTTCAGTGCGTGAGTCGGTTGAGTTAATTCTAAAAGCTGGAGCAACACCCTGTGCTGTATTAATTGCTTTAGATCGTATGGAAAAATCTGGAAATGCCGTCGATATTGGTGAGTTCTCTGCGGTACAGGCTGTCCAAAAAGATTTTGGTATTCCGGTTATTGCGATTGCGAATCTCACAGATCTATTACAGTTTTTGGAGAAAACAAACGATATGGTTTTGAAAGAACATCTACCTAAAGTACAGGCGTATCGTCATCAATATGGGATCATTGAAAGAGCGACCTAATTAAGTCTCTTTGAGTCGACACGATTGCTTCACTAATAATAGAACGCGCTGGATGATGGAGGCAAATAAAAAATATTGTATTTGATATAAAAATCTTAGAGATAATAAATCAATAACATCAGCATGCGTATAGATTAAATCTTAATAACGCCTTCATAAACAGTTGTAGCAGGACCTGTCATGATGACGTCGGCATGAAGACCTTGATGTGCATATTGCCAATCGATCTCTAGTAATCCACCGCGGGTTTGAGCAGTGACTGGTGAGTCAACGAGATTTTTTAAGATGGCGGTTACTACAGCTGCACAAGCCCCTGTGCCGCAGGAAAGTGTTTCTCCAGAGCCTCTTTCAAAGACTCTGATGTTGATATGGCTTCGATCTACCACCTCGACAAACCCAACATTGACCCTCTTAGGAAAGTTTGGATGGTTCTCAATTTCTGGGCCAATTTGGCCAACTAAAGCGGTATTTACTGATTCCACTAATTGGACTGCGTGAGGATTGCCCATAGAAAGAGGTGTTATCCAAACAGAAGAGTGTTTTAAAGGTAATAAAAATTCAGCAATGGGCCCGATCAATTGTGTGTCAAGATTACCTGGAATAAAAGGAATCAAGTCATGCTGAAAAATCGGGGATCCCATATTGACGCGAACACGCTGGTCCTCTTGTTCTGATAGGGTAATGGTTGTATGCGCCACTTCGACTCTAATTTCTTTTTTCGAAGTTAAGCCTTTTTCACGAACAAAGCGTACAAAACATCTTGACCCATTACCGCATTGCTCTACTTCAGAGCCATCGTGATTAATAATGCGATAACGAAAATCCGCATCTGTATTGGTTGGAGATTCAACTAATAATATTTGATCTGCACCAATACCTAATTGACGATTAGCCAGAAAAATCCAATTTTCTTTGGTTAACTGACGTATATCTTGTGCAATTGCATCAATGACAATAAAGTCATTACCTGCACCATGCATTTTTGTAAAGTGAAGTTTCATGAATAAAACCTAGCTTGACCCTCAGGCCGATTTTTAAAACGTTTATGAACCCAATAATACTCTTCTGGGCGTGGGTTGATTTGCGCCTCAAAGAATTGATTTAATCGAAGCGTGTCTGCCACCTCGTCCACACTTGGGAAGTTTTCTAGCGGCTTACTAATATGAACAGTGTAGGATTTCCCATCAGGATTTAAAGTTGTAATAATAGGACAGACCTCAGCATTTGCAATTTTTGCAAATCGAGAAATGGATGTTACTGTACAAGTTGGTACACCGAAGAATGGAACAAATACGGAGTCTTGTTTACCAAGATCCATATCCGGAGAAATCACCACAGCTTGATTGGACCGAATAGCACGAATCAACTCCCTAGTATTTTGTTGACGAAGAATCATTTTTGCGCCAAAACGCTCCCGCCAAAACTTAATTTTTTTATTAAAAAAATCATTTTTCATTTTGATGTAGAGCGTGGTCGGGTTTTGAAAACCTCGTTGAGATAAATAAAGGGAAAAGCCGATTAATCCAGCTTCAATACCTAATAAGTGCATACTAAAAAATAAACGGGGTTTGCCATCAGCTATATCAATGTCAGATTTGACTTGCACGAGATTTTCAATTTCGGCCTCAGTGCCTAACCATAGGTATCCACGCTCAGTAATCGATCGACCAAATAATTGCCAATGCTGTAGGCCTAATTTTTTTAACTCTTGTTCAGACAAATGAGGGAAGCAAAGCTTTAAGTTAATATCGACCACTTTTTTGCGCTCAATCGGTAAATGATAGGCAATCCAACCCATAGCATCACCAATGGCATGGTTCACCCTCATAGGTAAGGCATTCAAGAAATATAAAAAACCAAGGCCTAAATAATTCAAAAATTGATTTAAGATTTTCATACTGAAGGAGGCAGTGGCGCACCAACAGGGTGCTTATATCTTTTGTACATCCAAAGATATTGATCGGGATTGTTCATAATTACCTGTTCCAAAAAATGATTGAGTTGTGTTGCAGCAGCAACTGGATCAGTATCAAACGGTTCTGACATTCTTTGGGCAATTACAGACCAACCAGCGCCATCCGGTTTTCTAATCGCCGAAAAAATAATCGTAGGTATATTATTTTTCAGAGCAATCTTTGCGGGTAAAACGGCGGTGTAGGCAGGCTTACCAAAAAATGGGGCCCAAACACCTTCGCCATTTCCTGGAACTTGATCTGGGAGGATTCCGACGGCTTCGCCGCGAACCAAAGCGCGAGCAATTTGACGAACTCCTTGCATATTTGCAGGTACAAAGTTCATGCGAGGATGCGCCCTACCTTCTTCAATCAGATCATTCAACCAATGTTGTTTAGCGGGTTTATAAATAATAGTCGCAGGAAAATGTTCCGCCAAGACGCGTGGGATCATTTCAAATGCACCTAAATGAGGGGTCAGCATTAGTAGTCCCTTACCCTCTGCCATTGCATTTTCTACGATATCCCAGTGAATCAATTCTGTTTTTTGAAGGGCCTTTGTCGGGTGTTGCCAAATCCAAAGGCTATCCGTTAACATTTTTCCAGCAGACTTGGCAACCTCTTTGGGGTTTGCTTGAAAGCTATATAGCTGGTGGGCATAAGATAAGTTTTCAAGGATCAAGGCCTTATCTTTTGGTGAGAACCAATAAGTTAAGAGACCTAAAAAAGCACCTACGGATTGTAGATACTTCAAAGGAAGGCGACCGATAAGATGAATTAACCAATGCATTTCCTATATGATATGCAAAAAAACATGAAGTTTGAAAAAATTCAGAAGAATCGTTATAATAGTTATCATCGCCGAGTTAAGACAACTTGCAGGGCGACTATAAATTCTGCTAAAGCGTCGCCGTATAGGTAGTTCGGCACGTGTTGTCGAATTTTTAAATTAAGGAACTTATATGGCAAATGATTATTTTTTCACATCTGAATCTGTATCTGAAGGTCACCCTGACAAAGTTGCAGATCAAATCTCAGACTCTATTCTTGACGCAATTATTGCGCAGGATCCAACAGCAAGAGTTGCAGCCGAAACACTCTGCAATACAGGTTTAGTTGTACTTGCTGGTGAGATCACCACTACGGCCAACGTAGATTACATCAAAGTGGCTCGAGAAACGCTTCGTGAAATCGGCTATGACAATACTGATTTTGGTATTGATTATCGTGGCTGCGCTGTTTTAGTGGCTTACGACAAACAAAGCCCAGATATCGCACAGGGCGTTAATAAAGCTGAAGATGATCCTTTAGATCAAGGCGCAGGCGATCAAGGGTTGATGTTTGGGTATGCCGTTGATGAAACACCAGAACTCATGCCAATGCCGATTTATCTTTCGCATCGTTTAGTAGAGCGTCAATCACAGCTGCGTCGAGATGGACGACTCAATTGGTTAAGACCTGATGCTAAATCACAAGTCACTTTGCGCTATGTGAATGGTCGACCTGATTCTATTGATACGGTTGTATTGTCTACACAACACTCCCCAGAAATAGAATTAGACAAGTTACGTGAAGCGGTTATTGAGGAAATTATTAAACCGGTATTGCCAAAAGAACTTATCAAGGGTGAAATCAAGTATTTGGTAAATCCTACAGGTCGATTTGTGATTGGTGGACCACAGGGAGATTGCGGTTTGACTGGCCGTAAGATCATTGTTGACACTTATGGTGGCGCAGCACCTCATGGCGGCGGCGCATTTTCTGGAAAAGACCCATCCAAAGTAGATAGATCCGCTGCATATGCTGCTCGTTATGTTGCAAAAAATGTCGTTGCGGCTGGCTTGGCATCAAAGTGTTTAGTTCAAGTTTCTTATGCAATTGGTGTTGCAAAACCTACTTCAGTGATGGTGAGCACCTACGGAACTGGCAAAATATCCGATGAGGAAATTTCAAAGTTGGTTAGTGAGCACTTTGATTTAAGACCAAAAGGTATTGTAAAAATGCTTAATCTTCTTCGCCCAATTTACCGTAAAACGGCAGCATATGGCCACTTTGGTCGTGAAGAGCCAGAGTTTACTTGGGAAGCTCGAGATCGTGTAATCGCACTGAAATCTGCAGCAGGTTTATAATATTTAAAATTCTCCAAGGAGCGTTGCGAGGTTAACTTAGATGATTCTTATCTAAGTTACCCCAGGCTTGGAGGGACTCAATAAAGAGTCTAGGCAACGGCGCTCACTAACCTTTTGAACTCTTGGTTGGTGGGCTTTCATTACAGCCCCTCGAGATTTCTGTAATTTTTGGAGAGTGGCATGAACTCAGTATCAAATTTAAAAAACGATTATGTTATTGCTGATATCACATTAGCTGATTTTGGACGAAAAGAAATCGCCATTGCTGAAACAGAAATGCCAGGACTCATGGCAATTCGTAAAGAGTATCAAGTTGCACAGCCATTAAAAGGCGCACGTATTACTGGCTCATTACACATGACGATTCAAACTGCAGTGCTAATTGAAACGCTTGAAGCATTAGGCGCTAAAGTGCGTTGGGCATCATGCAATATTTACTCTACGCAAGATCATGCAGCTGCGGCAATCGCAGCAAATGGCACACCTGTATTTGCCATCAAAGGCGAAACCTTAGAACAATACTGGGACTTTACACATCGTATCTTTGAGTGGAATGATGAATCCTATTCCAACATGATTTTAGATGATGGTGGAGATGCAACTTTGTTATTGCACCTCGGAGCAAGAGCTGAAAAAGATAGTTCTGTTTTAAATAATCCAACGAGCGAAGAAGAAACAATCTTGTACGCATCGATTAAAGCGAAATTAGCCATTGATCCAACATGGTATTCCGTCCGCTTGGCTGAAGTTAAAGGAGTTACTGAAGAAACTACAACTGGTGTTCATCGTTTGTATCAAATGTTTGCTAAAGGTGAACTGAAATTCCCAGCAATCAATGTGAATGATTCAGTGACAAAAAGTAAGTTTGATAATTTATATGGCTGCCGCGAATCTTTAGTAGATGCAATTAAGCGTGCGACCGATGTCATGATTGCAGGTAAGGTAGCTGTTGTTGCCGGTTATGGAGATGTTGGTAAAGGCTCAGCTCAAGCATTAAGAGCATTATCTGCACAAGTCTGGGTAACAGAAGTTGACCCGATATGTGCACTACAAGCGGCAATGGAAGGATATCGAGTTGTAACGATGGAATATGCAGCTGATAAAGCCGATATTTTTGTTACAGCAACGGGAAACTATCATGTAATTACTCATGACATCATGCTCAAGATGAAGAACCAAGCTATTGTATGTAATATTGGTCACTTTGATAACGAAATTGATGTTGCTAGTGTTGAAAAATATCAATGGGAAGAAATTAAGCCGCAAGTTGATCACATTATTTTCCCAGCGCAAAATGGTCAACCAGAAAAAAGAATTATTCTTTTAGCAAAAGGCCGACTAGTCAATTTAGGTTGTGGAACAGGTCACCCATCTTTTGTGATGAGCTCATCATTTGCGAATCAAACAATTGCACAAATTGAGTTATGGACAAAAGCAAATACCAAAGAGTATCCGATTGGTGTGTATACATTGCCTAAGCATTTAGATGAAAAAGTGGCAATTTTGCAATTACAGAATTTAAATGCAGAATTAACAGTTCTTACCGATCAACAAGCGAATTACATTGGCGTGGATAAATCTGGTCCATTTAAACCAAATCATTACCGCTATTAAACAATGAGCCTACTCGACAATATTGAACTCAGCGCCGAATTTTTCCCTCCTAAGACAGAAGAGGGCGCTGAAAAACTACGGGTAGTGAGGGCGCGACTTATTCAAGAGTTAGCCCCAAGCTTCTTCTCCGTAACATTTGGCGCTGGGGGTTCAACTCAAGATGGCACAATGAATACCGTTCGAGAGATACATGAAGGCGGTATTGCTGCAGCTCCGCATTTATCATGTGTGGGCAGTACCAAAGCAAAAGTCTTGGAATTGTTGCATCAATACCAAGCCATTGGCATCAAAAGAATTGTCGCATTGCGAGGTGATTTACCCTCTGGAATGGGAAATTATGGAGAATTTAATCACGCCAATGAACTCGTAGCTTTTATTCGAGAAGCTACGGGTGATTGGTTTCATATTGAAGTTGCAGCCTATCCAGAGTTTCATCCTCAGGCGAGTTCAGCTGTAGATGATATTGAAAAGTTTGTCCAAAAAATACAAGCAGGCGCTAACTCAGCTATTACGCAGTACTTTTTTAATTCCGATGCGTATTTTCAGTTTTTAGAAGATGTCAGTAGTTATGATGTTCATGTACCCATTATTCCGGGGATTATGCCCATTATTAGCAGTACACAGTTAATTCGTTTTTCTGATGCTTGTGGAGCGGAGATTCCTCGCTGGTTACGAAAGCGACTTGAAAGTTTCGGTGATGATACTCAATCTATCAAAGCTTATGGGCTTGAAGTGGTAACAGATTTATGTCATCAGCTAATTGCTGGCGGTGCTCCAGGCCTGCATTTCTACACCTTAAATATGGCTGAACCGACGATTTCAATTCTGCACAACTTAGAAGATTAATCAAAGTTAAAACGTAAACCACCATCTTCAATACGTATTGAGGATGGTGGTTTTTTTAACATTTTGAGATCAGAGGCAGATAATTCATACACTACTTGTCGATGAAAAATTGGACCTAAAAAGGGACTTAATTGTTTTAAAAGAAGATTATCTTTTTCATTTAAAGCATCCAGATGGATTGAAGATAATTTAGGGTCAAACAAAGCAATTTGATAGGTTTTTGGATCATATTGAAATGAAGAGTCAAGGGCTAACTCCCCCTGTACTGGTTTTTGATTTGGTGCTGAAATTTCAATATTGCAATTTAAAAGTAGGCGTTGTCCTTTATCAATAAAATCTAATACCGGATTGGAACATTGAATGGTGAAGAATAGAAAATTCTTCGTAAATGGCGATTGATGAATCAGATAAAGATTCATCAATCGACTCGGGAGATAGTAACTAGACTGGGCAAGACTGTAGGACGATACAAATAATGCAGATACACTCATCAACCCGATTGATTTCCATATAAATTGACGTTTGAATACATCCATTTTTATGAGTTAATTAATGGAGCTAGGAAACAAGTGGATTCAGTAATTAGGCCATCTAACGGATAGTCATGCGCTTGAGGACTCCATTTGGAGGGTAATAGTTGGGAGAATTCAAAACCAATACCAATATAAATTGGACGACGACCGACTTTTTCCCAAGATTGAAGCGACCGATCATAAAAGCCGCCACCATAACCAAGCCGCCAAATTTTATCGGCACTCTTTTGCCAGCCAACGCAGGGTATAAAGATTAAATCGACATTTAGAATATCTGTGTCTGCGGGTTCAGCAATATTTGCAAAACCTTTTGTCATTTCAGAAGTAGGAGTCCATTCATGAAATGTAAGTACTTGATCCATTTTACAAACCGGTAATGCTAATTTTCTTGAAGGGTTTTTATTTTTCCATTCCAGTAGCATGTTGGTAATCGATGGCTCACCACGGATTGGCCAATAAAATCCAGCATGAAGAACTTGTTTTGTTGAGGTTTTTTCAATCTCTTGTAACAGAAATAAAATATTTTTATTCAAAGAATCAAGCGATAATAGATAATGAGCATGATCCTTTTGCAAATCAAGCCTTTTTTCAATGAAGTCTTTTCGAATCAATTCTATCGAAGGGTTTTTCATGAATAGTAAAATTTCTCAATGGTTTTGTATGATTAATACATCATACGAAATCTTTTGCTTAGCTAGTTAATAAATAAAAAATGAAACTTCTTCGAACATCCGTAATTATCATATCCCTGTTCTTCAGTATAAGTCTTTGTGCCACAACAAAGAATACACCTAAGTCCACGAGTAGTAATCAGGCATCTTCGGCCGGAAAAAAAGTGGAAAATCTTTCCGAACAAGATAAGAAGTTTATCGAGTTAAGAGAGGCTGCTAAGAAAAATGACCTTTTAAAAGCATCTCAATTAGCTAATCAATTGATAGATTATGAAATGACGGATTATGTTGAGTATTTCAGGATAAAACCTCGTTTATATGATAGTTCGGCAAAATCTAATGCATCGACAGATGCAGATAGTGAAGTAAATAACTTTCTTAAAAAATATAAAGGGAGCGGTCTTGCAGATCGGATGCGCAATGATTGGTTACTGGTACTTGGGAAAAGAAAAGACTGGGCTAATTTTGATCTTGAGTATCCTCAATTTGCTTTAGACGATGATACCCAAGTCAAATGTTATGCCATGTTGTCGAAGATGGCAAAAGGTGAGCCACCCAAAAGTGTTGGGGCTCAAGCAAAGGCTACTTTATTAGACCCTAAATATTTTGGCGATGCTTGCCCTGAGCTTATCTCTCAACTCTATGTTCGAGGTGGTTTATCAAAACAAGAGGCTCAGAGTATTAGCCGCAGTGCTACAGAGATGAATTTTGATAGCCTTGGACAAAGAATGGGGGTGGATGACCCAATTGCTGGCATTGTCAAGAAAGCGCGTACGAATCCTAATTTGGCAATGAAGACATTTGAAGAAAATGATTGGAAAAATAATGCTGAATATAAAGGAATGGCTTGGGGAGTGATTGGTCAATTTTTAGCAAAAAAACTAGATCCAACAGCAATCGATGCTTATCGCAAACAACATGCATTTGGGAATAGTGAATTACTTTCACCAGAATCAAGTGAGTGGAAAGTGCGCGCGGCCTTACGAGAAAAAGATTGGCGTTTGGTAAAAGAATCTGTAGAAACAATGCCAGAGGCGGTGCGCTTACGCGATCCAGCCTGGACGTATTGGCATGGTAAAGCCTTAAAAGAATTAGGGGATGAGCGCTCCAAGGAACAATTTGAGAAACTTGCAAACCAATTTAATTTCTACGGACAGCTTTCATTAGAAGAGCTTGGAAGAACTATTCAGATTCCACCAAAAACTATCACTACAGATGCGGATACGAAGTCGATTAGTAAAAGTATTCCGGCATTTAACAAAGCCGCCAAGTTGTATGACATGAATCTTCGAACTGAAGGTAATCGTGAATGGAATTGGGAATTACGTGGTATGTCTGATAAAGAATTACTTGCCGCTGCTGAATACGGCAAAAAAATCAATATGATTGATCGTGCAGTGAATACATCGGATAGAACTAAGCAAGAGCATAATTTTTCATTAAGATACCCAACTCCTTTTATTGATAAATTGAACCCTATTACCAAGCAAATCCAGCTGGATGTCAATTGGGTTTATGGCTTAATTCGACAGGAGTCTAGATTTGTAACGGCGGCACGCTCGAATGTTGGCGCTTCAGGACTGATGCAAGTCATGCCAGCTACTGGACAATTTGTTGCCAAAAAAATTGGTATGAGTGATTACACTCCCGACAAGTTATCTGAATTACAAACTAATCTAGTGCTCGGAAGTAATTACCTTAATATGGTTCTAAATGAGCTTGATGGTTCATGGGGATTGGCTTCAGCTGCATATAACGCTGGACCAGGAAGACCTAAGCAATGGCGTCAAACCCTTACAAAACCTGTCAGTATGGAGATCTTTGCAGAAACAATTCCGTTTACAGAAACTAGAACCTACGTCAAAAATGTACTCTCAAATGCCGTATATTATGAGATCTTAAGCACGGGCAAACCACAGTCATTAAAGGCTAAACTTGGAACTGTTAATCCAAGCCAAGCCATCAATAGCAACTTGCCATAATTTTTTGGAGAGTATCAATGAAAGAGCGTGTTGTTCTAATTGGTGGTTCTGGTTTTGTCGGGAATAATATCTCTAAGGGGCTCACTTTTTGCGAGTATCCATCGATTATTCCAACGCGCCATCAAGAGCTGATTGCTGAAATTGAAAGTAAAAATGTATTAGTAAGGGGAGTTCATTTACCTGATTTCACCCCAGCATCTTTGAATGAGTTTTTTAAAACCTTAACACCAGAAGATGTTGTCATTAATTTAATAGGTGTCCTACACTCAAGTAAAGGAACTCCTTACGGTCCAGAATTTGCAAATGCTCATGTAGAAATTCCTCAGATGATTATGGCCGCCATGAAACAAGGTGGATTAAAAAGATATATCCATATGAGCGCATTAGGAGCAGATGTTAATGGCCCCTCCATGTACCTCAGAAGTAAAGGCGTTGCAGAAGAGTTCGTAAAAAGCTCCGGACTCGACTGGACTATTTTTAGACCATCAGTTATATTTGGTAATAATGATAATTTCATTAATATGTTTGGCAAATTACAAAAATATTTGCCTGTAATGCCGCTTGCTGGTGCCAAGAATCTATTTCAGCCGGTTGCAGTAACAGATGTTGCTAATGCATTTATAGCCTCGATTGGTATGCCACAAACGATCCATCAGTCATATGATTTGGCTGGACCAGAAGTTTTTACACTGGCTCAAATCATTCAATTTGCAGCTAAAAAAGAAGGATTAAAACGCCCAATTATTCCACTTCCTGCTTGGATGGGATATATTCAAGCCCTCGTTCTTGAAAACGTACCTGGCCCAACCATCATGTCTCGCGATAACTTGGACTCCATGATAGTGCCGAGTGTTTTACCCACAAACGAACCTAATGCATTGATGAATGTTTTTGGTATTACGCCAACACCATTAGAAAGCTTAATGAAGTGAGAGTTTATATTGTTGGTGGCTTTCTCAGAGACCAATTACTCGGCGTCACTCCAAAAGATAGAGATTATGTGGTGGTTGGCTCTACTCCAGCAGAAATGCAAGCCAATGGCTTTATCCCAATTGGCCAAGATTTTCCAGTTTTTTTACATCCAAAGACAAAAGATGAATATGCATTAGCTAGGACTGAGCGAAAAACGGGACAGGGTTATAAGGGCTTTACTTTTTATACTTCTGCAGAAGTCACTTTAGAGCAAGATTTGTTAAGGCGAGACTTTACGATCAATGCAATCGCTCAAGAAATTAATCTTGAGGGAGAGATGATTGGGCCGCTTATAGATCCATGTGGGGGTCAGAAAGATCTTGAGCAGCAAGTCATTCGGCATGTGAGTAACGCCTTTAATGAAGATCCACTACGCATCCTACGTTTAGCGCGTTTTATGGCAAGGTTAGACAACTTTAATATCCACCCTAGTACATTAGATTTGGTACAGCAGATGGTGCATGACGGCGAACTGAAGTACTTAGTCCCAGAGAGAGTGTGGCAAGAGTTAAGCCGCGGGTTATTAGAAAAAAAGCCTTCTAAAATGCTAGATGTTTTGATGCAGACAGACGCTAGTAGTTATATTTTTCCAAAAGGGCTTGAGAAAATACATCATTTAAATCTAACAAAAGAGTATGTAGATAGAGGTGTAACACATAACCCGGATTTACAAATACAGCTCGCATATTTCCTGTCTCAAATAGAGGTGCATGCGTTTGAAGAGTGGACAACCCAGTGGAAGATACCAACAGAGTTAAGAAACTTTGCAAACGCGTTTCATCATTTTTATAAAATGCTGCCAAAACTAAACGTACAGGCGAAGGAAGTTTTTCAGCTCTTTAATACCGTTGATGTGTGGCGAAAACCGGATCGACTTGAAAAAATATTTGCTGCCGCTCACCTGATAGGTTTTCAAGTTGAAAAGTGGCAATTGGCTCTTCAAGCGGCCTCCACTGTTGATGCAGGCCTGATTGCAAAAAATCTTCAAACCAAGGATGGCTTAGAAATTCAGTCAGCTATCGCATCATCTAGACAGCAAGCAATCGCTGCCTGTTGGTAAATCCTGGTAAGTTAGCACATCGATTTTCAAACTCATTATTCGCTGGTAAATTTTTACACCAAGCAATGATTTTGAATAATTCACCCATTTCTGCTTCAGAAATGAGTTTTTGAAAAGCATGTGCCTCGGATATATATCTAACAGAATCTGACGGACTGACTGTGTTGAGGAACATGTCTCCAATTCCTGCGTGCAGAAGATAAGCTCCTTGACTTTGATAATGAGCAAGACTACAACCAGCACGCGCCGCGACGCGATTGAGGGAAGACCATTCTACATGTGAAGTGATATCGCAAAGACCTGGTAAGTAAAACATGTCAGGAATCGATTGATGACGATGATGGGCAATATGCGTCCCTAAGGTTCTTTGTGGATGGTAGTACTCGTGCTCAGGAAAGCCATAGTCAATGGCAATGATAAGCCCCTGAGACACATGATGAGCAATCATCTCCATCCACGCATGGGCGCGAGGATGGATTTCTGTCTGGTAATTCTCAGGATATGACTGGGTCGATTGCATCAGGTAGTCAGGTAGTAAATCTCTAGGAACCTCTTCGCCACTTTGCCACAGCCAGTGATCAGAGAATGAAGGTGAACTAGGCGTCGGATTGATCGTAACACCTTGAAAGTACCATTTGTTACCCTTTCGGATGATGAGATTAAAAGGAATTGCGTCTAAGACCTCATTGGCGAGAATGACACCCTTAAAATCGTTTGGCATCTCAGACAACCATTCAATATTAGTAGTAACATTCCGCTCTTTTAGGAATTTCTTTAGACGATTGCGTTGGCGATCGATTAAATCAGGTGATACCTCGAGGATCAAGTACCGATCAGGTAATTGATTTATCTCCAAAAGTTGCTCAAGGATATCTTGGCAGAGCTTTCCAGAACCAGCGCCGAATTCTAAAATTGTGCCCACTTCTTTTTGCACAGAAAAATATTCCAATAGAGGTGCAATCGTATTTGCTAGTGTGGCACCATACAACGAACTAATTTCTGGTGCCGTAATAAAGTCACCCTTGGCACCAAATTTAAAACTTCCCGAGGTATAGTAACCAAGTTGCGGTGCATAAAGTGCATGATCCATCCATTGAGAAAATGACAACCAACCATCATTTTTTTTGATGTCTTCATCAATAAGGTTGGATAATAGGCTGCAATGCTGTAAAGCTTCGCTATTCGTTAATATTTCCATGCTACTAAGTAATCCTCATGAATGAAACTCGTAAAATTGTATTAATCACCGGTGCTGCAAAACGCATTGGACATTTTATCGCTCTTGAAATGGCCAAAGCTGGTTGGGATATTGCTATTCATTATGGCAAATCTAAGCAAGAAGCTGATGAAACGGCCCAATTAGTTACAGCTATGGGGCAACAGGCCATTTGTCTTGAAGCAGATCTTGCCCAAGAATCTGAAGTTGAGCAACTTTTGCCGATTTGTATGGAAAAACTGGGCTTGCCAGACTGTATTGTCAATAATGCTTCTGTTTTTGAATATGATGACCCTAGCAGTTTTCAATATCAAAAATTGATACAACATATGGCCGTCAATCTAGCCGCCCCTGCACTTTTAACCAAAATATTTGCACAATGTTTAAAAGATCAACCGCAAAAAAAGGGAGTGGTAGTTCATTTGCTGGATCAAAAGTTAGACAACTTTAATCCCGATTTCTTTTCATATACCTTATCCAAAAGTGCTTTAGAGGCAGCGGTGACCATGCAGGCCATGTTCTTTGCTCCGCAACTGAGAGTTATGGGAGTAGCCCCCGGAATTTCTCTTACCTCAGGAGATCAAAGCCAGGCAGGATTTGAAGAAGCACATCAAGCTGTCTTATTGGGACGATCATCCACCCCAGAAGATATAGCTCAAGCAATTTTATACATCACGCAAGCTCAAGCGTTGACAGGTAGTGTTTTATTTGTGGATGGTGGGCAGCATTTACAATCATCACCTCGAGATGTCATGTTTCTTACTCAAGCCAACAGGAATTTATGAACTTAGCCTTAAGCAATCAAGATCTACAGAACTGTCGACGCCTTTTTTTACGTAATTACGAGATATTAATCAATATTGGCGTACATGATTTTGAAAAAAAAGCCGAACAGCATGTCATTGTCAATATTGATTTATACGTCCCCTTACTGCACAATACCCCTCAAGATGATCAACTCCATGAAGTAGTTGATTATGATTTCATGAGAGAGACCATTAAAGAGATTGTGAGTCATGGACATATTCAATTACAAGAAACTTTATGTGATGAAGTTGTAAAGAAAATGCTCGCCCATCCATTGGTACTTGCTGCTAGAGTTTCAACAGAAAAGCCTGACGTTTATCCAGATTGTGATGGTGTCGGGGTAGAAGTTTTTAAAATAAAAAAATAATCGCGTATGACGGCCCTCACAGATTTAAGAAAAGTCGCTTTTGAAGAAAACAAGCTCGTTAAGAAGCTATGCCGATTAATGGGTCAAGCCATTAATGATTTCAAGATGATTGAAGAGGGCGATAAAGTGATGGTCTGTGTTTCTGGGGGTAAAGATAGTTATGCCATGTTGGACATACTGTTAAAACTGAGAGATCGTGCTCCAATTCATTTTGATTTAGTTGCCGTTAATCTTGATCAAAAACAACCAGGTTTTCCAGAAGAAATCTTACCCAATTATTTAAGGCACCTTCAAGTACCTTTCCATATTGAAGAGCAAGATACTTATAGCATTGTGAAGCGCGTTATTCCCGATGGCAAAACGACTTGTGGCTTATGCTCCCGCTTGAGAAGAGGTATTTTATATCGTGTTGCGGATGAACTTGGAGCTACCAAAATTGCGCTAGGGCATCATCGCGAGGATATTTTAGAAACTTTTTTATTAAATATGTTTTATGGTGGACAGATAAAGTCTATGCCACCCAAATTACAGTCTGATGATGGCAAACATATTGTGATTCGACCTCTTGCTTATGTGCCAGAAAAATACCTAGAGCGATATGCAATAGATCAAGAGTTTCCAATTATTCCTTGCAATCTCTGCGGTAGTCAGCCAAATTTACAACGAAATGCCATGAAGGAGCTACTTAAGCAATGGGGTAAAACTCACCCCGGACGGGTAGAAAGCATGTTTCGGGCGCTAACACATGTGGTTCCATCGCATCTTTTGGATGCACAATTATTTAATTTTAAAGAACTAGTTGTTAGCGATACCGCACTTGATGGAATCGGTGACTTAGCCATTGATGAAGGGCTTGACGAAGCCTGCTCCTCCGAGGAAGTCATTCAATCAGTGAAGTTCTTTTCGATGCCTTAAAGTACGTCAATCCAAAGACATATAATGACTCTATGAATATTGTGATCTTAGCAGCCGGACAAGGAAAGAGAATGTACTCGGCACTTCCGAAAGTACTGCATCCTATCGCTGGCAAACCGATGTTGGGCCATGTTTTAGACACGGTCCAAAAGATAGATTCTTCGGTCAAGCCTTGCATTGTTCTTGGCCATGGTCAAGATGCTGTAAAGGAATATCTTAACTTACACTATTCGAATTTTACGATTGCAATACAGGCGCAACAAAAAGGGACTGGGCATGCTGTCATGCAAGCACTTCCTTATTTAAATGAGGATTTAAGTACTTTAATTTTATATGGGGATGTGCCATTAATCCAAGCGAGCACCCTCACAGATTTGTTACGTTTAGCTCAAGATGAAACCTTGGTGATTTTGACCCAAGAATTAGAAAATCCTCACGGATATGGACGGATTGTCAGATCCCTTGAGGGAGAGGTCATCGGGATTGTCGAAGAAAAAGATGCCACTGTCGAGGTCAAGCAAATTCGAGAAATCAATACGGGCATGATGGCTTGCCCAACCAAAGAATTGCGTCAATGGTTAGCTCAAATACAGCCCAATAATGTGCAAGGCGAACATTATTTAACGGATATTGTGGGACTAGCGGCAGGGCAGGGAGTTCCAATTCGTACCATGATGCCGCAGTATGGATTTGAAGTCGAAGGGGTCAATAGTCGTGTTCAGTTGGCAGCATTGGAGCGAGCTTGGCAGAGTCATCAAGCCCATGAGCTGCTTCAAGGTGGGATTACCTTAATTGATCCCAATCGTATCGATATACGAGGTGATCTTAAATGTAGCAATGATGTCACGATTGATATTGGGTGCGTCTTTGAAGGTCAGGTTGAGATTGCTTGTGGCGCACATATTGGTCCTTACTGCGTCATCAAAGATAGCAAAATTGGGGCTAACTCACAGATTAAAGCGTTTTCACATCTTGAGGGTGCGGTTGTTGGCGAGTCAGCAGTCATCGGACCTTATGCCAGACTTCGGCCTGGAACAGAAATTGATGAACATGCGCATATCGGCAATTTTGTCGAAGTTAAAAATAGTCGTATTGGTAAAGGCAGTAAAGCAAATCATTTATCTTATATTGGGGATGCTCAGGTAGGAAGTCGAGTTAATATCGGTGCAGGTACGATTACCTGTAATTATGATGGTGTTAATAAATATCAAACGATCATTGAGGATGATGCATTTATTGGCTCAGATACTCAATTGGTAGCGCCTGTGACCGTTGGTAAGGGAGCGACCATCGGTGCTGGAACAACCCTTACAAAGGATGCTCCTACCCAGCAACTTACCATTAGTCGGGTTAAGCAATTTAGCTTGAAGTGGCAGCGCCCACCAAAAAAGATTCAGTAGAAAGTAAATATCTATGTGCGGAATTGTTGGGGCAGTCTCAAAAAATAATGTTGTGGATATCTTGGTTGAAGGACTCGAACGTCTTGAATATCGGGGATATGATTCTTGTGGTTTAGCTGTTGTTGACTCTAGGCTCGGACTTCAAAGAAGTAGAACTACCTCAAGGGTAGAGGATCTTCGACTAAGTACAGCAAATTTTGAGGGTACCTGGGGGATTGCGCATACCCGTTGGGCAACTCATGGAAAGCCTAATACTGCGAATGCACATCCGCATTTTTCAGGCGATTTAATTGGCGTTGTACATAACGGTATTATTGAAAACTTTGAGATTTTAAGACAAGATTTGCGTGCTAAAGGGTATATCTTCGAGTCACAAACAGATACTGAAGTAATTGCTCACTTAATTCATGACCATTATTCTAAAATGAGTCAATGCTCCTTAGTAGAGGCTGTGCAAGCGATTTTACCGAAGTTGCATGGTGCCTATGCCATTGCCGTAATTGCGACAGATGCGCCAGATACATTGGTTGGCGCCAAAGTCGGTTCACCTTTGGTAATTGCTTATGGGGAGGGACAAAATTTCTTGGCTTCCGATGCATTAGCAGTAGCAAGACATGCAAAACAAATGACGTATTTAGAGGAAGGTGATGTAGTGAAAATCACCGCACACCATGTAGAAATTTATGATCCGCAAGGTCAATTAGCGATTCGATCGATTAAGGATGTTCCAGAATTAGCCGCGTCAGTAGAGCTTGGACCTTACCAACATTTTATGCAAAAGGAAATTTTTGAACAGCCCTTTGCTTTAGCCAACACAGTCGGTGATATTGAAACGATTGACCCAGATATTTTTGGAGCAACAAATGAGGAGTGGCTCGGGATTAAACAGATTCTGATACTCGCATGTGGAACCAGTTATTACTCTGCCTGTGTTGCTAAATATTGGATCGAGTCGCTTGCCGGGATCAATGTACAAGTGGAAATAGCCAGTGAGTATCGATACAGAACTTCTGTGCCAAATCCAAAAGCCTTAGTGGTCGTCGTATCTCAGTCTGGTGAAACCGCAGATACTTTAGCGGCACTTCGCCATGCAAAATCATTAGGTCATCATCTGACTCTTGCCATTTGTAATGTGGCAACTAGTGCCATGATGCGTGAAACACTTTGGAAGTTTCAGACAAAAGCAGGAACAGAGATTGGCGTTGCTTCAACGAAAGCATTTACGACTCAGCTCGTTGGGCTGTATTTTTTAGCCCTTGCACTAGCAAAAAAAGAAAATAAATTAGATCCACAAGCAGAGCAAAAAGAAGTAGAAGCACTCAGACATTTGCCCGCCGCCCTAAATGCTGTTTTAGCTCTAGAGCCACAAATCATCGCCTGGAGTGCAAAATTTGCTCAATTTAAAAATGCCATATTTTTGGGTAGAGGCATGCATTACCCAATCGCTCTTGAGGGGGCCTTAAAATTGAAAGAGATTTCGTATATACATGCGGAAGCATATCCTGCTGGAGAATTAAAGCATGGGCCACTCGCATTAATTGATGAAACAATGCCGGTTGTAACCGTAGCGCCCAACGATGAGCTACTCGAAAAACTAAAATCAAATATGCAAGAAGTACAGGCTAGAAGTGGCCAACTATATGTATTTGCTGATGTTGATGCCAACATACAGTCCTCAGAGGGTATTCATGTCATCAGAATGCCTGAGAATTATAGAAACTTATCACCTATATTGCATGTGGTGCCACTGCAATTACTTGCATACCATACGGCTTTAGCCCTTGGCACAGATGTGGATAAACCCAGAAACTTGGCAAAGAGCGTGACGGTGGAGTAGTGTCGTGAGGGGTAGTTTGTGAAAGTCCCCGAAATTAGAAATCATTGCTATGTTTGATGCGTATGATGAAGATATATTTGATTCAGTTATCTATTTGTATGATCGTAGTGAAAAACTTGCTACTCAAAAAATGATTTTTTAAAAAAATAAAAGGAATTCGTGAAATG
>Ga0209191_1000043_pt1 | contig 99239 bp, 103 predicted proteins | sample S_130626_EF_Meta_FD_187320 | JGI IMG/M metagenome (GOLD analysis project Ga0209191, IMG submission 187320) | Freshwater microbial communities from Lake Simoncouche, Canada to study carbon cycling - S_130626_EF_MetaG (SPAdes) (version 2) | ecosystem: Environmental > Aquatic > Freshwater > Lake ...
AGTGGATCTGTAGAAAGTAATCCGGCATTCACGGCTTTCTCGGTTATTTCCATTTCACGAAAACGGGCCTTAAACTCATCCGATAAACATTCCGCGTCAACGCGGGCGGATTGAATCGCAAACCAGAGTCGGGATACTTCCGCCACTAAAGATACTTTGGCGTTTTCTACACTGTAACCAGCAGCAACGGCTTCAGCGACGGCTGATTCGGAACTTAATTTATTTTTGTCCCAAAAATCGATTTCCCAATTCACCTGACCACCCACGGTTAAAATATCAAACCGACGGGGCATTCCCGGAAAATCTCTTCCGGTATTTGCCGAGGTGCGGCTCGATTGATAGGAAGCCTGAGCATCCACTCGGGGAAGCAATTGGGCGTTTACCGCCGCCACACTCGCACGTGCTTCGCGCCAGTGAGCTTGGGCAATGGCCAAATCCGGATTAGCCTTAAGTGCTCTCTCAATGAGAGTATCAAGGTTCGAATCTTTGAAAGATTTCCACCACTGGTCATCGGCAACCTTTCCTTCCGACAGCTTGTAGGAAAATTCACTCACCGGCGTTAGTCCATCAGGACGCACCGCGGCTTCATGCGCACACCCCACCAAGATGAGGGCTGCTGTAATAAAAAACTTTTTATTTAACCGCTTCATTCGTGGGTGAAGATTTTGAAGTATCGATATAAACATCCATTTGCTGGCCAACGAAAATATTGTGATCGGCTGGTCTATCAAATTGGTAAATGACTTGAAGTACGCGTGTATCTACTCGCTCAACACTGGCACCCGTTAAGGAAACTTTAGGAATAACAAAGGGCTCTATTCTTAAAAACTTCAGAGGTATCGCTCGATCGGTTGAGCCTGCGCGCGTGCTTTCTCCTTTGAGATAGCCTTTAGCAGGAAGGCCTTCACGTACTCTCGTGGCTAACTGTTCGTCCACGTCACAACGAATTTGTAATTGATCGATATTACCTAAAATCACCGGAGCTTTCATGCCTGCTGCTACAAATTCGCCCACTCTTACATTCACTTGTAAGACAGTAGCATCGATAGGTGAACGCACAACTAAACGGTCAATCATGACTTTAAGTTGATCGGCCTGGGCGCGTGCTAAATTTAATTTAGCTTGGGCCTCTTTAGCTGCCATTTGATAATTGATTAAATCCGAAGCACTCACCGCACCACTATCTTTAATACTGGTCCAGCGCTTGGCTTGATCGTTGGCACGTTCAGCGGCAGATTCCGCTGCCGTAACCGCGGCGTTTTGTACCTCGAGTTGCGCATTTAATTCGCGACCATCTAAAGTGAGTAGGGGCTGACCTGCTTTAATTTTATCCCAAACTTTTACGTGAATAGTCGCTACCGTGCCCGAATTGGGTGATCCGACTGATGTGTTTTCTGCTAATGCCTCAACCAATCCAGCGGCGGAAATTAAACCATTTTTATCTCTCACTGCAGGTTCGTAGGGCGGTGGCTTGATGGCCACTTCGGAGGCGGTTCCACGAGTTAATTGAAAGGCAGCAATCGCACCGGCGATGGCTACGATAATGAGAAGGATACGTTTTTTGAACATGGGATTTTAAAGGTAGGTAGGGTCTAAAGTTCGAGGATCATCGACGACGCGTTTGATTTTTCCGTCTTCCATTTCGGCAATACGGTCGGCGTATTTAAAAATGCGAAAATCGTGAGTTACCACCACGACACAACGGTTAGGAGCACGGGAAAGTTCTCTAATCATTTCCATAATTTGTGCACCGGTATCTTTATCGAGCGCCGAAGTCGGTTCATCGCAAATTAATAAGGGTGGTTCGTGCACCAGAGCTCGGGCAATCGCCACACGCTGTTGTTGACCTCCAGAAAGTGCATTGGGCTTACCCTCCTCTCTTCCTTTTAAGCCAACCTTTTCTAAAATCTCTATCGCTTTCTTTTTAGCTGCCGCGAGGCTAGCACCTTGGATTAATAAAGGTATCATCACGTTCTCGACCACCGATAGGGTTGGAATTAAATTAAAGGACTGAAAAACAAACCCGAGATTTTTTCGACGAAATGTCGTTAACTCTTCTTGGCTTAATCCATCAAGCCTTTGACCAAATACTTCAATTTCTCCAGACTGCGGAGTTAAAGTTCCAGCGATCACCGAAAGTAATGTTGTTTTACCGCAACCTGATGGACCCACCAACATTATCAACTCTCCGGTATGTGCGGTAAAATTGGTGTGATTAAGGGCAATCACTTTGGCTTCTTCTGATCCAAAAGAAATATCCACCTGGCGGGCAGCAACTGCGATAGGTGTGGTCATCCTCGGAAAACAGTGGCGGCGTCGACACGCGACACCTTAACAATTCCAATAATTGCGGAGACAAAACTGATACCCATCGTGAGTATGAGAGTCGCAATTAATACCTGTGGAAACATCACGAAAGGCGGCATGCCTTTTTCAATCATGACGCGTCCAATGGCCTGTGCCATACCCGCACCTAAACCAAATCCAATTAAGCCCGCGGTGGTGGCTTGAACAAATAACATGGCTGACAGGACGCGCATGCTAGCGCCCATCGCTTTTATCGCGGCAAAATATTTCAGATTTTCTAAAACAAAGGAATAAAATGTTTGTCCTGATATCGCTATGCCCACGAAAAGTCCAAGCGCCACCGCGGTGCCGAATGAAAAAGGAATTCCAGTATTTTTCCAGAACCACCAAAAAGTTGCTCGTGCTAAACTACGGTCCGTCCAATCCCATATCACTGTATCGGTCGTCCAAGCTTTCAGTCCGGTTTCATTTTCAATGCGCTCACAAAGTTGGGTAGGGGTGATACCCGCTGCAGGCTCAACCAACATAAAACTTAAAGTTCTGCGAGCACCCAGGGTGTAAGACTTTGCTCGATCATAGGTAGTATAGACAAAGGGTCCGCCCGTGAAGGCCCGACGTACTTTACAAATTCCTACGATGCGCGCTTCGATATCATTAATTTCGAAAACATCGCCAGGCTTGAGTGGCACGGTGGTTATTTTTCCATCGGGACCTTTAACCTGACGGCCCATCAATTGCGCACCCCACTCATCAACAATGACAGTATTAGGAAGACGGAGGTCGTCTATTTGTCCCTGACTCAGTTGAGCGGGCGCACCCGCAAAAGTATCCGCATCAATTCCCACCATGGTAATTAATTTAAAATTACCATCCACCATGCGGGCTTGTAAAAACGAAGTATGTAACGGAGCAGCCCAAGCGACGCCATCAACGGAGCGCACTCTGCCCAATTCCGTATCTCGCATCGGCTTGGCGTCATTAGCTTGTTCAACCATCGGATCACTCACCCAAACATGCGCACGGATGTTGACCACGGGCGTGTAAGTCCAGCTCATGATTCCGAAAAACACGGAAGTTTGCTGTGCCATTAATAGCGCTGAAAACGCCAACCCACAAAGAAGCATCGCTAACTTAGCGGTGTCTCCAAAAAGCATATTGAGGGCGAGCCTTAGCATTTTTTATTATGGTTATAACCCTCGATGAGTTTGGTCAACGAGAGCCGCATCTCCCTCAAGTCAAACCATCTACTATTATTGTGCTATAGGAGTAACTGGGGCACTTTGACTATGGAAATTAACCAGCCAAACATTCTTCAGGAAATCTGGGCCCCAGTTGGCGTGAACCGCCCAAGCGGTGATGAGTAAAATTAAAGCAATCGAGAAGCATCGGATTACCTTGGCGGCATTATCACTCTTGGCACTCGCATGTAATAACCCAACCGCACCCAAGGCTAAGATTGGGTGAAGGAGTGAAAAGGATTTTTGTGAATTCCAAGCCACCGACAATCCAACAAGTAAATTAATGTCCACTAAAACGGCTACGATGCGTTGGAATACGGGCTTCGGACCCTTGATGAGCGTTACCACGATGACTGCTAATACCAGAGCGAGTAATAAAGTACCGTAGTGTTTATGTGATTTTAAGAGAATTTCCATAACCCAAAACTGTATAAATTATCGAGCCCAGCAAGCCTACATCGTGTGTCGTTTTAGTTATCCTCAGGAAACATTTTAACAAACAATAGTGCGGCGGCGGCCGCACCCAAGAACATGAATAATAGATCTAATACGGTTCGGGGAAGTCCGTGGGCTAGAAGCGTAAGCTCCTGTGAAAAGGATTTTAATACAGAATCGTCGGCATTGAGCGCACCCACCAGACCTACAAAGTCATTGGCCACTTGGACGGCTGGATTAAGCGCTAAATTTAACGACGAAAATGTGCTGATGATGCCAAAAACGGTTAAGGCTATGGCGAAACCGAAATAACTGTTTCCGGCCGTACGTCTCGACGTCCCCACCATTAAAACGACAAAAGCTAAAATAAACGTGCCGGCCGCTTCGCCAAACCAAACAATTCCGGCACCCGAGAATGAATTTTCTCCCAGGGCTTCTACGATATCATTAGCACGCTCGGCGGTGTGCCCGTGTAAAATTCCGATCACAGCGGCGACCAATAATGCCGTAAAAAACTGAACTGCCATATAACCAAACAATCTTTTTATCGTCAGCTTTTTGCGTAGAAAAAACGCTAAGGTGATGGCGGGGTTATAATGAGCCATGGAAATGTTTCCACCCATGTAAATCATTGCACATAAAACGGCGGCAACTGAAAGCGGATTCGAGGCCAGTACACTCACCAAACAAATAAAGAAGGTGCCAAGACACTCGATAATCAGTTTATTGCGCATGCATTTACTTTCTTTATTTGCCGCTCATTCACAAGTTTAGACTGCACGCCTAGATAACCAAAAAGTGAAAGCCCTAGAGCATCCCGTGGGGTTTTATTCATGGGATGAATACCATGGAGTGATTCTTGAAATGTTAACCACCAGACTTTTTCTCAATGGTGATTACTAAATCCTATGCACAAATCACTCCCACTCCTAACCAATCTACTCCTGATTGGATTTATCACCACCAGCCTTAATGCCAAACCCATGGACACTGCCAAGGGTGATGCAATCAAGGCCGTCGACACGGAACACGCACGTTTGGTTGAGGCCAAAAAGCGCGTAAACGAAATTCCTGAAGTTCTCACCGCACAACAACAGGCTAAGTCTGACCACGCGCAGTTAGTTAAAGTTTCTGCCGAATATAAACAGGCACGGACCAAATCAACCAACTCTGATCAGGCCTATCGTAAAATCTTTGATGAGCAGTTAAATAGACTCGACCCGGAGGCGGCTAAAATTTCCGCTAAAGAGCGTCAGGCCTTTAGAGAAAAAATGGTGAAGGCTAGAGAAGCTAAAAAGGTTGATGGCAAAAAAGTTGGGGCGCTGGACTCGGATGAAGACGACGATCGCGCAGAAGAAGAAGGCTGAAATAAAAAAACCCACCGCACTGGTGGGTTTTTTATTTAAGGGCGTTTTCTAACATGCTCCAAATTTCTTCCACCGGTTCTAAACCTATAGAAATTCTTAAAAGATCTGGATCTAATCCCGCCAATCTAATTTCATTTCTTCCTGCCTCAGTTGTAACTTCATCAAAATGTGCCAACCACAAATAGGGTGATATGAGTGTAAACTCTAAGCCAAAACTCGGCCCTTTCACGCACTGCAACTTATCATACACGCCTCTCATTTCTTTTTTGAGTTCAATGGTGATGAGCGAACCAATACCCGCACTGGATCTTTTTAATTTTTGGTAATTGGTTTTCGTGGCAACACTTTCAGCGGTTCTGACAAAAGCAACCGCAGGGTGCTTAGATAAACGCTGAGCAATAATATTGGTACTCACATTTATTTTTTTAAGCACTTCCTCTAGCTTTGTGATTTGTAGAGCCAAGACCTCAGTATCGAGAGGATGTAATGGCTCGATAATCTTTTTAGCTTCCAGAATTAGTTGAGCTGCTTCAGGTCGGGTTTCATTAACTGCCAAAATTCCTGCCATCACATCGCCCTCGCTGGCCGTATACTTAGTTAGACTGGAGCATACGATGTCTGCATAAGGTAAAAGATCTAGGGTTGCGATACTCACCGCACTAGGGTCCAAAACCAACTTGGCCCCATACTGATCACAGAGTTGTCGTAGTTTCGGAATATCCGGTGTCTCCAGCTGAGGATTATTCGGGGCTTCGGTAAAAACTCCCGCCACCCTTCCCTCTTTTAAAATCTGCTCAACCCGATCGAGCTCCTGAATATTTTTTTCAAAAACATGCTCGGTTGAACTATTTTTTTCTAAAATTTTAGCGGAGTCGACATAAAGCCAACCCAACTGTATCCAGATGTTTTTACCCTTCGGATTTTGAATCTGATTAACTGCCGTCATCGCCGCATAGGCTGCGTTCATTCCTGACAGTGAAATTAGAATGTTTTCGACCTTCGCCTGAGTTAAATAAGGTGCACAAAAAGATTTAATCTTTTCTGTCGCACTCGCGTTTTTGGGAGACGGTAAGTTTTTTAAATAAGCTTCAGCTTGGCGCGATGAAATGAGTGTGCCGGTATGTTGAATTAGTTTAGCTAATTTTTCTGCGGCTGGCCCGGCGGGTATCGAAATTAAAACCCAATCTGCCTCATGATCCACTTGAGCGTTTAAAATTCCTGCCCACTTTAATAATGCTTGGGCTGATTTTAAAGAAACGACGGGAAAGAGTTCGCCCACTCTCTGAAATTTTTGGGCGGCCTGTTTGGCAGCTTCATGCACCAGGCGATTACGAACAAACCGCGGATACCCTGCCGATATTTTTTCCCAAACCCGGGCTTCTTTTCTTTCATAACCCTCTATGTCGGCCAACGTCGGTAACGAAACCACTGTGGCGTGCGGGGATGAAGGGACGACCGAACCCAGGGGTGGACAATGTAACACTTTTTAAATGTCTCCTGTCGTTTCGTTTTGAAAAATCTGGGCAAGCGTCTGGCGACGACGAATCAATTTCGCGGAACCATTGGAACTTATTAAAACCTCTGGAGCCTCCGGGAATGAATTATAATTTTTAGTACTCATTCCTGCACAATAGGCACCCGCTCCACCAATGACACAAAGATCTCCAATTTGCGCTTCAGGAAGATTCTTTGACGTAAGTGTTTCGGGCTCACCTGGAGCACAAGTAATTAAATCTCCGGATTCACAGCAATGACCCACAATGACATAATCATCTGTCTTCGAAGATTTTGTTTTGGAATATAAATAAATGGGGTGTTGGGCACCATAGAGCGATGGTCTTAAAATTTCCGTCATGCCTGAATCTATCTTAATAAATTTCCTGGAATTTGTATAAACAATATCCTGAACCTTACACAGGACCGCTCCTGCATTCGCGACCAAGAAAGTACCTGGCTCGATTTCTAGTTTAAGTTTTCTTCCTTCGTCTTTGGCAAAATCTTCAAAGGCCTGCTTAACGGGCACGCCAATTTTCTGTGGGTCAGTTCCCTTCTCTCCCGCCACACGTGCAATTTTATATCCACCACCTAAATTAAGTGTGGTTACCTCATTAAATAATTTAACGAGGGCTAAGCTGGATGCGGAGACCTCTTGCCAAACTTGAGGGTCACTGCCCGAGCCAATGTGCGTATGGATGCGAATGACTTTTAATTTATAAGTCTCGGTAATCTTTTTTACTTGGTCGGCCCATTCATACCAAATACCAAACGAAGAGTCGGGGCCGCCCACGTTTGTTTTACCTGTTCCGCCCGATCCGCGACCAGGATTAAATCTGACGCCGATGCTGTGACCAGGTAGTGCGCGACCAATCCGCTCGAGTTGATTGAGCGAGCAGGCGTTTACTTGAACGCCTAGTTTTAAGAGCTCAGCAAAATCTTCGGGTAGTTCCTGTGAAGATAACGAAATTTTTTCTGGGGATACTCCGGCGTAAATAGCACGGCGCACCTCCCATCCCGAACTCGCATCAAAATTTAAGCCCAGGCCATCAAACAATCTAAGAATGGAAGCATTAGGACATGCCTTCATTGCGAACCGTACCGTCAGACCAAAAGAATTAGGAAAGGCCAACATCGCCTTGGCTTGGGCGGTTAAGGTCGCCTCGTCATAGACAAAACAAGGAGTGCCATGGGCCGAAGCAATCTGATCGGCCAGGGTTGGATTTAAAAATGGGTGATGTTCCACGGTAGTATGGTGAAGACTTTGGCATTCTCAGGCAAACCTTCCAGCCTTTTCAATTTTATGACACCGCTTGCCAGCCTGCCCCGACCTGGTTGGGATGGTTGAATCTCTAATATGTCCGACCTCGATACCATCGTTGCAACCTCTACCCCCTCGGGAAAATCAGCCCTGGCGGTAGTGCGGATAGACGGACCCTTGGCTCCCAGTATTATTCAATCTGCCTTTGGTCGAAAAAATTCTCTCATCATAAAACAGGCTACTACAGGAATCTGGCGTGATTTAAAAAATCAACCAGTCGATCAGGTTGTCGCACTACTCTGGGCTAATGGAAAATCTTTTACGGGTAGTGACTCTCTTGAAATCACCTGTCACGGAAATCCTCTCATCATCCGTCGACTCATCGAAGATTGTATGGAGCGCGGTTGTCGCATGGCCGAACCAGGTGAGTTTACACGTCGCGCATTCTTAGCTGGAAAAATTGATTTAACCCAAGCCGAAGCAGTCGCTGATTTAATTCACGCGAGTTCCGAGCGCGCCCTCTCGTCGGCTCGACGAATGTTAGCTGGCGAAATGGGAAAATTGGTCGCGGGTTGGACCGATCGCCTACTCCAAGCCCTCGCTATATTGGAAGCACATATTGATTTTCCTGAAGAAGACATTGGGGCCGAAAACCCACAAGGACCATTGATTTTATTGGGTAATATTGCGTCAGAACTTTATGGATACGCAGGTTCTTCTAAACATGATTCAGTAATAAGAAACGGTTTGAAGCTGGTCGTTGTCGGATCTCCCAATGCCGGAAAATCTAGTTTAGTAAATGTTCTCTCAGGAACCCAACGCGCCTTGGTCAGTGATGAACCTGGAACAACGCGCGACTTTCTAGAAGCACCGATTGCCGGATTACCTTTAGCGGTGACTGCGATTGATACCGCAGGGTTACGCGATGGTGGATCGGTTTTAGAAAAAGCCGGCATGGTGCGCTCGCTTGAACAAGCGGAGTCTGCTCACTTTATTATTTTAGTGGTCGACGCTTCACTGCCTCCCCCTGCCCTGCCCGACTCTCTTTTGGTTTTATTAAACCCAGCAAAAACTTTGGTAATTAAAAATAAGTCGGACTTACCCGAGCATGCTGATTTCAAAAATTTCTTACCGGATTATACTAAAATTAAAACCTGTCTGCTGGATGGCCGTGACGCGGAAAAACTAAGATCACACCTGGGAGATATCCTCGTTGAGCGTCAGTTGGCCCCCGGAGCTGAAGATCTCATTGTAAGTGTACGCCATGCCGAAGCGCTAAAACATGCGGCCGAGGCACTCACCGAGGCCATTAGCCATTTATCAGCCCCAGTTCACACGGAATTAGCCGCTACCCGCTGTCGGGAGGCCCTTGACTCCCTTGGGGAAGTCGTGGGAAGAATTGATAATGAGCGAATGCTGGACAAGTTGTTCGCTTCCTTCTGCATAGGTAAGTGATTTCCTCTGCTAGGAGGAACTCCTCCTATGCACCCTGCTAAAGAAATAAGACTCGGCCCACAAAAGCCCTACGACGTAATCGTCTGCGGTGCTGGGCATGCCGGAGTTGAGGCCGCATTGGCCGCTTCGCGCATGGGTGTGGATGTTTTATTACTTAGCGGAAACATTGATACCATTGCTCAAATGAGTTGTAACCCCGCCATTGGGGGCCAAGCCAAAGGTCACATCGTCAGAGAAATCGATGCCTTGGGTGGCGAAATGGGAATCACCGCCGACGTAACCGGAATTCAGTGGCGCCTGCTTAATTCTTCTAAGGGCCCAGCCGTCCAGGCCCCTCGCGCTCAGTGCGATAAAAAGGCCTATCAGTTCCGCCTCAAGCACCGCTGCGAACTTCAGCCCGGACTCACTATTTTCCAGGCCATGGTCACCGGCCTTATCTTTGATCACGGCAAAGTGGTCGGGGTAAATACTAACCTAGATTTATCCTTCTACTCTAAAACCGTGGTCGTCACAACGGGTACTTTTTTAAGAGGCCTAATGCATATCGGTTCCAATAAAACCGAGGGAGGAAGATTGGGTGATTTTAGTTCTAAGTCGTTGTCTAGCAGTTTCTTAGATGCTGGTATCGAGTTGCAAAGACTCAAGACCGGCACCCCTCCAAGAATCCTCGGAAGCTCTATCGATTTCTCACAATGTGAGGAGCAAGCGGGTGACCAATCCCCCACTCTTTTTGCATTCCATGATACGCGCCAAGATGGCGACTTGTTCCACGTGGAACACTCGGGCCAAACCCTCCCCGGCTGGACTCCTGGATCTAACCAAGTTTCCTGCTGGATGACCCAGGCTACCGGCTTAACTGGAAAGATTGTACAAGATAATCTCCACCGCTCTCCCCTCTATGGCGGCGAGATCAAAGGTGTCGGTCCGCGCTACTGCCCCTCTATTGAAGATAAGTTTGTTAAGTTCTCAGAAAAAGAAAGCCATAAGCTCTTTTTAGAACCCGAAGGCCGAAATACTAACGAATGGTACATTAATGGGCTTTCGACATCCTTGCCCTTTGAAGTGCAGCTTGAAATGCTCCATTCTATAGCCGGACTGGAAAATGCTGTGATGCTCAGACCGGCCTATGCCGTTGAATACGATTTTGCTCCGCCAACCCAGCTTTATCCAACCCTCGAATCCAAGAAGGTTCAGGGATTATTCTTTGCTGGTCAGATCAATGGTACTTCTGGATATGAAGAAGCTGGCGCCCAGGGTTTAGTCGCGGGGGTAAACGCTGCAGCGGTTTGTAAAGGGTTGACCCCCATGGTGATAGGACGAGACGAAGCCTATATTGGTGTTTTGATTGACGATCTGGTAACTAAAGGAACCCAAGAACCTTACCGAATGTTTACCAGCCGGGCTGAATATAGACTTTTATTTAATCATGGAAGTGCCGAACTGCGGCTTAACTCTAAAATCTCTAATTACGGGTTAGTAAGCCCAGAGCGTCTAGGGCGCATTCAACATAAAGTGGAAAGGGTAAACCATTGGGTAGAATACATGGAGAAGATAAATATAGCAGGGGGTATAGCTGGTGATGTTTTAAGAAGAAACATTGATAGCACGCCCGCGGACCTACCGCCTTCGTTTAACTCAGAGACACCAGAGGTAAGGGCAGAGGTGCTTTACCGTGTTAAATATAAGGGTTATTTGAGTAGGGAATTAAGATCTGCTCGTAAGCTCCATGATCTTGATAATTTCAAGGTTCCACTGGGTTTTGATTTCCTTAAAGCGTACGGATTAAGTAATGAAGCCCGACAAAAGCTCGCGGCGGTTAATCCTATAAACCTCGGGCAGGCTAGTAGAATTAGTGGAGTTAATCCGGCAGACATATCTCTGCTTATGATTTTATTTAGGGCTCACGGATCTTAATTTTAAATAGCGTGTTCCACGTGGAACTTTTTATTTAAGTTACTGATTATAAGCAACTTAAGTATTATTTTAAGCGATGTAACAATTTTGTCACAATTGTCTTTATTTTCTGGATAATTTCTTGGGCCTTGGTTTATTCGAGTCATGTCCAACCAAGACACCGAGCACATGAAACGAATTTTTGTGGTCGATGATGAGGTCGATGTCACCGAGCTCTTGGAATATAAATTAAAGCAGGCGGGCTATGCGGTGCGCGCAATCAACGATCCACTGCGCACAATCGGCTTAGCCAGAGACCTTCGTCCTGACTTAATTATTTTAGATATGATGATGCCCGATCTTTCGGGCGTTCAGCTCTTACGAATGATTCGTGGAGATGGAGTACTACAAGATATTCCTATTATCTTTCTCACCGCTAAAGGTGATATTACCGACAAGGTGAAAGGTTTAGAATCGGGTGCGGATGATTTCATGACTAAGCCGTTTGATGCGCGTGAACTTCTTCTGCGCGTGAAATCTCTTCTCCGTCGGGCAAAATCGGCCGCCGCAAAACCTTCAACGCGATTAAGCGCCGGTGGCTTATTAATGGATATCGAAAAGCATGAAGTGATGGCGGATAGTAATGTGGTCGATCTCACTGCCACCGAATTTAAACTTCTACGTATTTTATTAGACCGTAAGGGCAGGGTACAATCACGGGAAGAATTGTTGGCCGATGTTTGGAATTACTCGCCTGATTTAGAAACGCGTACCGTGGACACCCACGTGCGTCGCTTGCGCGAAAAATTAGGGTCTGCTGGAGATACGATTGAAACGATTCGTGGTGTAGGCTATCGCATTTCTAATTAAATGTAATGAGTGCGCTCCCTTGGATTTTTTTGGGGCTTAGTTTTATTTTCATAGTCTATGTTTTCTTTGTCTTAGAAGACTTAGTCCGCTGGGCTCGGCGGGCTCTTTTACAAAATAATTTTGAGAACCGTCCAGCTGGATGGTTAGTTTCTTGGTTTGGTTTTGGTGACCTCTACCACGCGATCGAGGGCAAGTCGCTGACCGAAGGTGAAATTAGTTTAGCAGCAGCCAAACGCATTGAAATATTACTTTCTCCGCTGACGGACGCCGTTTTAGTGGTGGACGCTAAAGATTTACTTCGTCTCGCAAATCCAGCGGCTAAAGAATTATTTAACATCAGGGATGATGAATTGGGCGCATCGTTTATTCCTTTAGTGAAGAGCGCTGAGTTTATTGATTTAGTACGACGCGTGCGCAAAGAGGGGGGGGCACGTTCCACTATTTTATTACATCGTTCACCCTTAGCTGATGCATGGGTACAAGCTTCAGGAGCTCAAACCGATCCAGAGGCTTTTGGTGAGGGTGCAGTCATTTTCGTTTTAACCGAAGTAACGGCTTTGAAGCGCCTACAATCGATGGAACGAGAATTTGTGACTAATGTTTCTCACGATTTACGTACACCCGTAACCATTCTCAGGGGCTATGCAGAAACCCTGGCAGATGATTTCGAAATACTCTCTCCGGAGGATCGTACTCGTTTTATTAAGAAAATTGTTAGCTCGGTCGGACGATTACAAAGTTTGGTCGAAGGTCTACTCGCCCTAGCCAGCTTGGAGAGTTCAACCGACGCCATGAATTATACTACTGGTGCTATTCACAGTGCGTGTCATGAGGTGGCCGATGAATTTGCTGCACGATGTCGTGCCGCCCATGTAGAACTAAAACTTGATTTGGGAGATAATGACGGCGGGGTAGCGGATCCAGTTCAAGCGCGTCGACTCATTCAAAATCTCATCGACAACGCACTGTCGCACGCCGCCGGTGCTACCCAAATTGTTTTAAGAACTTTCGAAACCGAGGATGGTTTTACCCTAGAAGTGGAAGACGACGGCTCAGGCGTTTCACCGTCTGACATCTCGAGAATCTTTGATCGATTTTATCGTACCGATAAATCTCGTCGCGCCGGGGGCAGCGGACTCGGCCTGAGTATTGTGCGGCAGGTTGCCGAATTGCACGGCGGGACGGTGGCGGCAACTAACGCCAACCCCAGGGGCCTTAAAATAACGGTAACTATTCCTTCGTCGAATTAGTTAACCGTTAGAAATTGGAGCGCGCGACTGGACTTGAACCAGCAACAGCCACCTTGGCAAGGTGGTACTCTACCATTGAGCTACACGCGCTTTCGAAGAAACAAGGAGAACCGCTCGATGGCTTACCTGTCAAGCCTTTGGGATAATCTAGCCCGAATTGCTTTAGGAGCGGGGTATAAGCCCTGTTTTTTTATTCTTTCGGCAACCTCATCCGACATTAACCAAGTTAAAATTTTACCCAGTTCTTTCTCTTTGTCGCTCCGAACGTAAATATAAAGAGGAAGGCGAAGCGGGTAATCTCCGTTATAAATATTCATCTCGTCTGGCAGGTAGGCGACCGATGGGCGACCGGGGCGACCATCAGCTATAGCCATCACACGTCCGGCAGTAGGTAACTCTACCGGCATAATGACCGCGACGCCGAATCTCGATTCAATGTTTTCCTGGATAGTTATATATTCGAGTCTTTGTTTTACGTTGGTTTTAAATTCGTCCCCATTCATCACAAAGCCCGTAAAGAATTCTTGGACAAATGAACCACGTGGAGAATAAAGAATCGGTGAAATAATTTCGGACTGGTTCGTTCCAGGTAGGTCATTCCAGTTCGTTGCGGGATAACGGGCGGATTTTGAAAATATTCCCCGTAGGCCCTCCAGATTCACCTGAGTTAGTTGATTCTCCTTATGAACAATTAAGGCGGCGGCAGCATTTGCCAATAAATAGCGATTAAAGAAATTTCCCGTCGAAGGCTTGGGGTCCTCTTCATTTTCTCTTAAAAAGAATATTCCAATACTCGCACGATCTTCCAAGAGCGCTCGGCGAGCGGGCATGGTACCGTTGAAACTAGCCCTGGGGGCACCAGGAAGTTTTTCTATATCTTTGAGCGGCTCTTTAAGGATGTCCGACCCAGCAATTTCAATCGCGGGGAGTCGGGACGCTAAACATAAAAATAATAAAATTCTGAACATTTTAGGAATTGGGCTTTATTTCCACCTCAAGCTCGGGCCATTGCAAAAGTTTTCGGTGAAGGGTGCGACGGGAAATGCCTAATGATTCGGCAGCTTTAGTGCGATTGCCGCCCGCATTTGCCAATGCCTGTTTTAAGAGGTTTTTCTCGTTCTTTTCTTTGTCAAAAACTCCTGGTTGGAGGGCAAGCGGGTGGACGAGTGGGGTAACGGCCACAGGCTGGGTAAGTCTGGAATCTAAGTCTGCGACTTCAATGGTCTTGCCCGATTTTAAAACGGAAAGGTTTTCGCAGGTGTTTCTTAATTCACGAATATTTCCCGGCCAGCTGTATCCAACCAAGAAGGGAAGGGCGGTACTGGATATTTTAGCCTCGGGTAAATTATTCTCCTGTGAGAATTTTTTAAGGTAATGTGTAATTAATAAAGGAATGTCGTCTTTTCTTTCACGTAATGCAGGTAACCTCAGGGGCACCACCGACAATCGGTAGAAAAGATCTTCTCTGAATTTTCCTTCAGCCACCATTTGTCGCAGGTCTTTGTTTGTCGCACAAACCAATCGGAGATCCAAAGCGATGGGTTTATGTGAACCTAGACGTTCCACGCTTCGTGTTTCTAAAAATCTTAAGAGTTTTATTTGGGTGGTTGCGTCAATTTCACCGATTTCGTCTAGGAATAAAGTTCCTCCGTCGGCAGATTCAAATCTTCCCACGCGTCTTTCGTTGGCTCCGGTGTAAGCGCCTTTTTCATGACCAAAGAGTTCACTCTCTAAAAGATTGGCGGGAATGGCCGCACAATGAACCGCAATAAAGGGTCCTTTAACACGCGGGCTCGCCTGGTGAACCATTTGGGCAAACAATTCTTTTCCGGTGCCCGTTTCGCCCTGTAATAAAACGGTAGCATTAGAGGGAGCCACCGTACGAACTTGTTCAATCGCTTTTTGTAATGCGTCGGAAGAGCCAATGACTTCTCCGAGGGCAAATTTTTTATCGAGTCTGGTTTTTAGTGCGACGACTTCTTTCTCTGTGGTTCTAGCTTTCAGGCCACGTTCTAAAATAATTTCTAACTGTCTTAAGTCTACGGGTTTTTGTAAAAACCAATAAGCTCCTTTGTTCATTGCTTTAACTGCGGTTTCAACATCTCCGTAAGCAGTCATCATAATACAAACAGGCTGTGGTGATAATTTTAGGGCACGATCAATAACGGCCATACCATCTTCGCCGGCCATGCGTAGATCGGTCAGCACCGCATCAGGCTTAACATCCTGCATCAGTCGCGCAGCTTCCGTGGCATCTTTTGCAATAAAGGTTTCGTATTTATCTTCGAGGGCGAGTCTTAGGCCGTCGCGCGTGGATTTTTCGTCATCAACGATGAGTACTGTAGACTTCATGGAGTTTCGTTTGAAGGGTTGGAGTGAGTAGCAAGCCAGGCGCGGGCAGCTTTTTTATCTAAGGCCTCTCGAGCGCGACCCACTTCCGCGAGTCGTGCTTGAAGGCGCGTGTTGGCTACGGCAGATAAATCATCAAGGTCGCTCAAGTAAACTCCGTCGAGTTGTCGGCATTCGGATGAAAAATTTCTAGGCACACCCAGGTCCACCATTAATAACGGTTGGTCCTGGCGGCGTGTTACAACCTCTAAAATACTTTCGTGAACCAAGAGCGGGCGATCCACCTGCGCACAGCCGATGATCACATCATGATTATGTATTTGGCGAAGAGCGTCGGTTAAAATGAGTGACGAGCCCGCAAACTCCTCCGCTAAAACTCGGGCATTTTCAAAGGTTCGTGAAGCGACGGAAATTTGCGTAGCGCCGCGCGATACTAATGCCTGCACCACTTGACGACCCACCTCGCCCGTTCCTAAAACTAAAATTCGTGTGCGGTCTAAAGATCCAAACACGCGGCTCGCAAGATCCACGACAATATTTCCTAGGCTCACTTGGCCTTGAGCAATGCCGGTATGTGTGCGCGCCCAAGCGCTCGCTTGAAAAGCTTTTTGAAAAACCCTATTGAGCACTGGACCCGTCATTCCACGGGCTAAAGCATCGGCGTACGCCTGTTTTACCTGACCAGCGATTTCTGCTTCACCCACCATTTGTGAGTCAATTCCTGCTGCCACAGAAAACAAGTGTTCGACTGCTTTTTGTCCGGGAATTGCTTTTAGGTGCGTGTCTAAGAAATCTGCCTCCACGCCTGTCGCCTTTAACAGAGCTTTTCTGGCATGCAGCGCCGCTGCCTCATCTCCAACCACATAAACTTCGAGGCGGTTGCAGGTTGTTAATAGCACGGCCTCACCCAAACCTAAATCGCGGACGGCGGTATAAAATATTTTTTTTCCTTCTTCAGAAAGTGCAAACGCTGCTCGTGCATCTAATCCGGCGGTATGGTGAGTGGCGCTCAATGCCACCAGGGTTGGAACTGGGTGACTCATTTATTTGGGGGACGCTGGCAGCGAGAGCCACAACGCAACTAATGCAGGAATTAAAATGAAGAGGGAGGTGCGGGCAAAGCGCGCAGCGCTCATTTGGTGCCGGCGGCGTTGAATAATTAACATTACACACCCCACCCACGTAATGAGGGCAAAAAATAATTTAGGAAGTTGAATTAAGTTTAAGGAACTTTGAATCCAATCAGCCCCGCCGATAATTAAAGACAGTCCTAAGATCCAAACCACTGCCCCCATGAGCTGAGTTCCAATTTTATCCATGGGAACAAGCGAGGGGAGGATGGAATAAATGCCTCCAAATTTTCTTTTTGCCAAAGCGTGATCTTGTAAGAGGTAAGCGATAGCATTGAGCGCTTGGGCGACTAAAATTCCGTAGGCTAAAATTGCCGTACCGACATGGATGATAATTAATGGTCGGCCAGTGTGGTGTATGGAAGCGGGTGTGATGCCAATCCATTCAGCTATAAAAATACAAGCTGCAGTGAGAATACTTACCAACCAAACGGGGAGACGATGGTCGAAAACCAAATCAAGAAATATAGAGAGTCCGGCAAAGCCCCAGGCGATAGAGAGAAGAATTTCGCCAGCTCCATTTCTGGGAATGTCATTTAAGATCAGACCTCGATAGGCCAAAAGCCCCGTGAGGATAAGCCAGGTTAGCCGAAACAACCACAACGCCGCCTGTGGAAACTTTTCGCTCTTCCCCCTAAAGCCTAAATCTAGAGTGTAAGCCAAAACGAATGCCCAGGCGCATCCAAACCAAGCAAAGTTGGTGGACGATTCAGCATCGATGACCTCACTCAATAACATGGGGTGAAAAATAGGGGGGTGTGACATTTTGGCAACCTTTGGAGTGTTTCAAGGGGTGTTTTCTTGCTTTTAGGGCATTTTATGCCAATTATTAGTCAATTATGGCCTATAACCCCTACGATCTTACCCAACACCCACCCCGCAGCCCCCGCTGCCGTCTAGGCGGTATGGTCATTCTTCCACGACTACTCGATAAGGCGCGTGCCACGGTCAACAACATGCAGGGCGAATATACCTATGGCTGTTCTCTGGATCAGTACGTTTTAACTTTTTTTGGAATCGATGAAAAAAATCTACTCGCCGAAGTAGCTAAGGGTCTCGGCGATGGAGAAATTTTTGCGTGGATTATCGCTAACGCAAAACACAAACGTTCGGGTCAAGAGATTGCTTCTTTTAGCGCTTACCACGATCAACGCACCGGTGGATCGCCTGAAAAAAGAGAGCGCATGTCTCAGTATCAGTCCTCAACGCCAGCAGGAGCGAAGCGCGAAGATATTTTTACCTGGTTTGATGTTTTGGATTTAGATGACCATCAAAGTTTTGGTGGAAAAGTATAATGCTTTTTAACCAATAGAATTAGGGCTTTTTAACTTTTTTACGTGAAGCGCATTCTGATTGTCTGTAAGGGTAATATTTGTCGATCGCCGACGGCGGCGGTGGTTTTAGAAACGAAAGCTCGGGCGATTGGATTAAATATCGTGGTCGATTCTGCGGGCGTAGAAAATTATCACGTCGGCGACGCTCCAGATAAACGCTCAATTCGCCACGCCGCAAAACGTGGTTACGACTTAAGTAAAAATAGGGCTCGGCAAATTAAGAAAGAAGACTTTGAAAAATTTGATTTAATTTGGGCGGCAGATCACGAGAATATCGATGATTTAAGAACACTTTGTCCCGATATTTATTACTCTAAAATCAGCCTTTTCTTGGGCAATAAGCCTTTACCCGACCCGTATTATGGCGAGGCCAAAGAATTTGAAAATGTGCTTAATTTAGTCGAGCAACGCGTGGAAATCTTAATAAAATCAACCGACTGGATGAACTGAAGGGTTGCTCCAGACGGGGGCACACCTTTGTTTAAAGCCAGCCGATGTACCAAGTAAATTTTAGCGATCAAGCCATGCGCGAATTGGCTAAAATTCCTACCTTGGAACAAATGGATGTCGTCGAAGCTTTTACTTCTTTAACACCTGAATTATTAAATACCGGACGGTCCGATTTAGGACATGTGACCCGTGGAGGTTTAACTTATCATCGTCTTAGGGTCGGAGAATTTAGGATTTATTTCGAGTCCAACGAAACGTCCTTAATTGCTCATTATATTTTACATCGTCACACCTTGGCCGACTTTGCATTTCGGAGTCGTCTCCCGGTCTCCGAAGACGAAACGTTGATTGAAAAACATAGTGGATTTTGGAAATTCCTCGACGAGCCTAAATAATTTTATGTCCACTCCGCCCGAACCACGTCGTTATCAGTCAGCCGAAGAGGCCGCACATATTTATTTACTCCCAAACTTATTTACCGCTGGGAATATGTTATGCGGTTTTTTGGCGATTAAAAATTGTATCGAAGCCCATTTTACCGGCTTGGACGTCAGTGCACGATCCGACCATTATATTATGGCGGTTTGGTTTATTATTTTCGCCTGTATTTGTGATATGTTTGACGGTCGCATTGCCCGGGCAACCCATCGTGAGTCGTTGTTCGGTGCGGAATTTGATTCTATGGCGGACACGGTTTCGTTTGGCGTAGCCCCTGCCTTGATGGTTTGTTTTTTGATTATTAACCCTAATCAAAACGAAGAATACATTAAGCTCTCAACCTGGTTGTTAGCTTTTATTTATCTCTTGTGTGTCGGTGTTCGCTTGGCCCGATTTAATGTTCTGACTAACCCTTTAATTCCAGGAAACGAAAAGCGATCAGCGGGTGGGGATTTTGTGGGGCTGCCCAGCCCCGCGGCAGCTGGTTTAATCGCCTCCATTGTTTTAGCGCTGTCTAAAGTTTTATATACTTCTAATCAGAATGACCGACTCGACTTGGTTTTAAAATCTTGGTCCTGGGTTTTATTACCCCTCATGCTCGTGGTTTCTTACTTAATGATTAGTAACGTTCGTTTTCCTAGTCTGAAAATGATTAATTGGAATACACGCACCAAGAGTAAGGGGTTTGTTTTAATTATTTTAATTGGCCTGGGTTTATTTTTATTCCGAGAGTTTTCTATGTTGGTGGTATTTTTAGGATATATCTCTTGGGGGGTAATAAGACATTTATTCTATCTTAAAAAAGAGGAAACCGACCCCGCACCGGAGGATGATGAGTCTGTTTCTTAAATGTTAATAGGTGGTGAAAAAACTGTGTTTGGGTTACGTTGTTAATAAACCTAGGGTTATTCACTTGTTGGGCACAGTAGTTATAAAATCCCATATCCCCATAACTCAACGGCTTGCACTGTTATACACGGATTTCCGACATCTACTGATACTAATGTATTTAATTAATTAAGATATATATAATAACCGAAGTGTGTATTTGTATTTATTGAAGTATTGCCACTGCCCCCCGACATCACCCATTCTTGCCCCATCATGAAGTTCAAGGTTAACCGAAATCATTTATTCACTGGCCTCACCAGCGTTACCAACGTGGTTGGTACTCGTGCTACCATGCCGATTTTACAAAATGTATTAATTGAAGCTGAAGGCGATACGGTCACCTTAACCACAACAAATTTAGATCTCGGAATTTGTGCACGCGTGAAGGCTTCCGTTTCTTCACCCGGAAAAATAACCTTACCGATTAAACGCCTCGTGCCCATTATTCGGGCTTTGCCGAATGGAGACGCCACCCTGGAATTAACAGGAAAAGACCGCGTAAAAATTACTTCGGGCAGTTCCGTTTTCCACGTGGTTGGTTTATCGGCAGAACAATTTCCTCCGCTTGCGACATTTTCTGGTCAGTCAAAAATTTCTATCGAACAAGATGATTTGGGTTCCATGTTAAGAAAAGTTAGCTACGCCCAATCGACCGACGAAAATCGTTATATTTTAAACGGCGTATTTTTTGAATTCGCCAACGGAAAACTCACCGTGGTCGCCACCGACGGTCGTCGTCTAGCCAAATGCGAAAGAGAATTAGCCGGCCCAGATAAACCCCTCTCATTTATCTTACCCGCCCGCACAATTGCTGAACTTCAGCGCTTATTTAAATCAGGCAGCAAGGCCCACATTTTAAACAATGAAAGACAGGTTAATTTCATTATCGATATCCCGAAAAATGACGAAGGTTTAGTGGATCGTATTCAACTCGTTTCAAAAGTAGTTGAAGGAAATTATCCAAACTACCGTCAAGTGATTCCGAAAGACGCTGGCAGTAAAGTGCGTCTCGAAAGAGAAAAATTCTTAGACACCGTTAACCGCGCATCATTGATGTGCGACGACCGTAACAATACCGTTCGCTTGACCGTTTCGAAGAAAACACAAAACCTCGAAATTTCTTCCAAGTCCGAAACCGGTGAATCGCAAGAACTCATCGCCGTTAAATACGACGGTCCTGATGTAAACATTGCGTTCAACCCCGGCTATGTCATCGACCCACTGAAAGCTTTAACAGAAGACGAAATCGATTTCGAATTTAAGGACGATATGTCACCCGGTGTAGTGCGTGCTTTAAAAGAAGATTTTCTCTGCGTCGTGATGCCGCAAAGAATTTCTTAACTTAAAGTCCCAAGACCTCGCAATCGGGCAGTTGCTTAATGGCTTCTAGAATTCTTCTGGAGGCCTCACCGCTGCGATCGGGATGTCCGTGTCCCGGATCATAATCAACGGGCCTTAACGCCTCACCAAACCTCACACGCACGCGCGCATTTCCGGTGGGGAAGTAGGCATTGCGCGGTAAGACGTCATTCGCTCCGCGAATATGGATGGGCACCACCGGCACACCCGACTTACACGCCAGTAGTCCAGCGCCTGCCTTGGCCTCTTTAATCACTCCGTCGTGACTGCGAGTGCCCTCAGGGAAAATGAGTAAACCCTTACCCGATTTCAAGGCCTGTAATGCGATACGAATTGCACCGATATCTGCCTCTCCGCGATCCAAAGGAATTGAATTACAGGCTCGGATGACTGCGCCAAACAGCGGGTTATCAAAAAGAGAACGTCGGGCGATAAAAGAAATTTCGCGAGGGAGGCAGGAGCCAATCAAGGGCGGATCCAACATACTTTGATGATTGGAGGCAAAAATACAGGCGCCCTGGGGAACCTTTTCCCAGCCTTCTACTTCGAGTGACGCAAAGACTTCAGCAAAGGCACGGGCACCATGATAAACGGATTTATAAATAAGATTTTTAGAATCTAAAATCATTGGATACGGCCCGCCCCTAAAATAATTTTCTCAATCTTCTCTACGACTTCCGACAAAGAAAGATTGGTATTATCAATACGTAGAGCGCCCGGTGCACAGATTAACGGAGCGGCGGTGCGTGAAGAATCGATTTTGTCTCGTTGGACAATAGAGTCTATAATCCCTTCATCTTTTCTTCTTTGATTTCGCGCCGAGGCGTCGGCTTCTAAATAAATTCGCACCGTCGCGTGAGGTAAGACGACGGACCCGATATCGCGTCCTTCCATAATGAGTCCGGCAAAACCATTTTGTTGGGCCACGAGTACTTGGTTTCTTTGATAGGATAGAATAAAAGCCCTGACCTCGGGAATCGCCGCAAATTGTGAGACTGAAGCATTCACGACCGCGCTTCTTAATTCGGCTTCACTTAAAACTTTATTATTTAAAGCCAGAAAGGCGGAGTTACCTGAAATAAAAGTAGAGAGTTTAATTTTACTTAAAGAATGATTAACAGCTTGAGTGTCCTCGGGATTAACAAAACTCTGAAGCAAAACCTGGGTTAAGCTTCGATAGTGTGCACCGGTATCGATATGTAAAAAACCTAATCTTTCGGAAAGTGTCCGCGAGGTACTGGATTTACCACAAGCGGCTCCACCATCAACGGCGACGCTCACAAACTGCGTGCGGAGAGATTCGAGAGCAGAGAAAAAAAGAGGGAAAGTTTTACTCGTGCACTTGGGGTCTAAAATTTCAATCCACGGACGCCCATCACCCCACAAATCAAATGAACCCAAAATACCGAAACTCATCGCCATCCGATGGTCTTCGTAAGTGTGAATGGAAACTGGTTTCTTCGCGGAAGCCGCTTTGAGTGCTTCGCGATCAGGAAAAATAGTTAAAGAAGAAAGGGTATCGTCTTCACGTAATTCTTTAGGGGTTGGTTGGGTTTTTATTCCCAGCCGTTCTAGTTCGGTCGCCATCGCTAACACACGATCGGTTTCCTGTTTTCGCGTATGACCAATATTTTTAATCGTGGTCGGTTGGTTGGCTAGACTGGCAAGGGTCGCTAGGGTTAAAAAAGTATCGGAAAAATTATTAAAATCGAACGTACCACCTTTGATTTCAGGCCAGTGATTGATGACCAAGGCGTTACCTTCGTTATTGAGAACTGCCCCGCAGGCTTGGGCTACCCCCGCAAACGCTGTGTCCCCTTGAAGTCCTTTAGGGTTGTAGCCACTAACACGAATGCACGAATTTTTTCCGCTTAAGGCGGGCAGGGCGATAAAGTAGCTCGCCGCTGTAGCATCGGGCTCAATATCATAAATGCCGGGTGAAATAAATGATCCGGGATTTTCACAGCGCCACTCTCCGGGATTAACTTGGGTGATGGGACGACCAAACTGAGCACACATTTTTTCGGTCATTTGTACAAATGGTTCCGAAACGGTGGAACTGCTCATCAAAACTTTCGCCCCCGAGCTTAACGGCAAAATCATCAATAAAGCAGAAAGTAATTGTGAGCTGGCCGAAGCATCGACTTCACAATTTTTTAAATAACCCGAAGTTAATAAAGTAAACGGAAATGAAAGCGTTTCTTTGCCCCGAACATCATAGGCAAAATTATCGGATGACCGCAGTGCGTTTATCAGTCCGGCCATAGGGCGTTGGCGCATCGCCTCGTCCCCATCTAAAAAGTATTTACCTTTTTCCGAGAGGGTAAGAAAAGCGGTTAAAAAACGTGCCGCCGTACCTGCATTACCAACATGTAATTTTGCTTCTTTAGCAGGAATTTTACCGCCCAGTCCGATAACCTTAATGGTGTGCAATGCTTTATTCGCTTCTACAGAGAAGCCCAGTTGTTTTAGCGAAGTAATTAAAATTTCGGTATCACGACTAAAAAGAGCACCACGCAAAAGAGTTTCTCCGTCAGCTAACGCTGCTAAAATAAGGGCGCGGTTGGTTATACTTTTAGAACCCGGAACTTGGGCAACTCCTTGGGCGGGAGAGCAAAAGGGCTTAACAATGTAAGATTCACTCATGGGTTTGATCCAATGACTGACGAGCGATTCTAGCCGCTTCAAGGATTTTACTTAAGGCTGCCGCGTCGCCGCGCTCAATGACCGTGCGCAGTGCTGCCGTTTGTTTTTCAACTTCTTTCAGGCCTTGGGCAACGTGGGTGGCGTTGGCCAGTAAAATTCCCACCCAAAGATTCTCTTCGCCCGCCGCAATACGTGTGGAGTCCTTTAATCCGGCACCGACCGCTGCCTGTTTAAAACCTGGGAGATTTTTTACTGCTAATATTAAAGCGGCGGCACTGGCGTGGGGGGTGTGACTGATTGCCGCCACAATTTCATCATGCTTTTCTGTGCTACAAAGAAAAGTTTTAGAACCAAGACTTTGCCAAAATTGCTCTATTTTCTGGACGGACTCAGACGGGTCGCGGGGGCCTGGAGTAATAAAACAAAATCTATTTTCAAAGAGATCGGCGTGTGCATTCTTCGCCCCGGCTTTTTCCGACCCGGCCATGGGGTGTGAGCCAATAAAATTAACCGAAGGAGGTAAAACTGAAGCCGCTTTAAAAACTTCACCTTTAATACTACCCACATCGCTGATTAAACAACCGGGTTTTAAAAAAGGAGCGATTGTCACAAAAGTTTCACCTATTTTATCTACAGGCGTTGCAATGATGACCAAGTCTGCGTCTTTGACTGAATCTTTTAGGGAGGTGCACACATCTACCCAACCGAGATTTGACCAAAAAGTCAGTGTAGAGGGCGAGTGAGACCAACATGAGAACCCCTCTGCAATATTTCGTTTTTTTGCTGCTAGTAAGATAGACCCCCCGATTAAACCAGCCCCCACAACAGAAATGCGCTTAAAGTGTAACATTTTTAATATTGTCTGGTTCTAAGGTTGTTAAAGAGATAAGTTAAAACTACAAATTTATTTAAGGAAGTAGCGACAAAATAGATAAAATGACCACACCACCCCCGCCGCCACCCCCCCGCCCGAATTTCATCAGAGGGCGTAATCATAAGAAAATAACTGAAAAGAGAGAATCAGGAGAGATTTGGGGTAAAATTAAGAACCTAATTATCGCAGGTGTGATGGTGTTTTGTATTTTATTGGGAGCCTGGTTGTATACCTCGGCGTCTCGGAGTAATCGAGGAGGGGGCAAGGTTATTTCGAAAAGCCAAAAAGATAAAATCGAAGAATTAAAAGAGATCTCGGAAAAAAAAGAGGCAGCCTTTGAGGAAATAAAACTAAAGAAAGACACCCTAACCGAAGACGACTTAAGTTTATTAGCCGAAGCCGTAAAAGCCCAAGAGGACTTTATATCCCAACGTGGCGCGTTGAGTGCGGATAATAGCCGTCTCGAAGGACTTAGAAAAAAACTCCACGTTATCAATGCCGAGATTTTGCGTGGAATTTCGAGACAGGCCGAAGAAAAAGCCCAAAGAAGTGAGGAGACAAATCCTTTAGAATCTAAAAATTTAATCAAGCAAGCGCTGGACTCTGAGCGGGCTATTCAAAACAAGTGGATTTACTCGGGCATGGCCGATGTCGGAAAAATCGCGCGGTTGGAAACCCGGCTCAGAAGAATCGAAGCCACGCCACTTTGGGAAAAAACCCGACAGTGCGAAAGGCAGGCCGAAGAATATTTTAAAGCCGAAAATATTGAGCTCGCGCTCGACAGTATCACTGAGGCTATAAAAATAGAAACAAACTTCCTAGAAAATTATCGTGATGTCTTAAACACTGAGTTCACGCGAATTGATCAACTCGGGGTTCGAAAAGAAACATTTATTTCATACCCGCTATACAAAGAGTTGATGATTTTTGTAAATGAAGCCGAACTAAAAGAAAAAAGTGAACAATGGGACGAAGCAGAGAAACTATGGGATCAGGCCATCGTAAAACAAAAACTAATAATCAATAAAAACCCACGGAGTGAATATGCGAATCAGAAGAATAATGCGGAGTTAGAAAAAAGAAGAAATCTCGCCCGGACGACTTTAGAGGTAAGAAAATTAAAGTCTGATCTCGCCGAAATGCAGGCCCAAATCCGAGAAAAGAAATATGATCAAGCGATCGAAGCCGCCAAAAAACTTTTAGATGTTGCACAAAAAATCGAGGCCCAGAGCCCCGGGGTATTACCCCCTGATTCGCCACTCATTCAAGAACTTACATTTATCACGAGCCGCCAAGGGATGATCAAAATAATCAATAATGCGATTGAAGGTTTTTTTATTAAACATCCGGTTAAAAAAGAAATAAAACTCATGCGCCATGAGGTTCCCCAGTCATTCTTCCAGGCGGTCATGGGAACTAACCCAAGTGCCGTGGTACGAGGAAATTTACCAGTAGAATCAGTAAACTACGAAGATACGCAGAAATTTTGTAAACTATTGGGCTGGTTAACCGGACGGAAAACAAGACTACCTACCGCTGAAGAATTCATACAAGCTGCTGGCGAGAACGGTGAGAAAAATAAATCTGACCAAGCTTGGACCTTTGATAATACTGATGGTCTCACCACGCGAAACGTTGCCACCACCCAGATGAATCGTTACGGGTTTTATGATCTTATTGGGAATGTCGAAGAATGGACGGCCACTTCGCCCTCAACTGAAGAAACGCTGATTTTGGGCGGAAGCGTCAACACCGTCACAAAGAAAGAATTTCCTCAAAGGAAGGCACTAAAACGAGAAAGAAGTCGTACGCTCGGCTTTCGTGTCGTCCAAGAATAATCATTTATGAAAACGATCACCAATTTTTCTAAAAAAACAAACTATCCGAAAAGACTGGCACTCTATTTTTGTGTTTATGCCCCCATTATCGCTCTCGTATTCTGGTTAAGTTATGAAATTAGATTTTTAAGTGATACGAAAATTTTAAATGAGAGCCTAGCGACAAACAGGGATAATACCCGTAACTTTTACATGAACTATCAGCGACCCTATGCGCTGCTATGGATTATTCCACTGAAGTTTGTTATTTTAGGACTCGGTGCACATTACCGCAGTGTGGTTAGGTATTTCCGACTCCATGACGCCATGCGTGTCGTTTACTCTTTAACTATCGCTTCAATAATTATTTATTTTATCCCCTATTTACAAAACCTATTAAAAATAAATGGTGAGCCGGGTACTGGTATTTATGCTATTCCCCACAGCATTGTTTTAGTTGATTATAATCTCTCAATCTTGATGTTTTTGGGGGCTAGGGTATTGATTCGTGCCATCAATGAGCGTCGAAAAAAAGATTCTAACCAAAAGAAAAAAATCAAAAGAGTAGCTATTGTTGGCGCTGGTGCCATCGGTGAACAAATCCTTACAGATCTAATGAAACGTAAAGAGGAGGGCATTGAGCCAGTATGTTTCTTGGATGATAATAAACAAAAGCACGGGTTAGATATTCATGGCATTCCCGTATTAGGTTATCCCGAAATTTTAGCCGAAATTAAGGAACGAGCCCAAATCAGTGAAATTATTTTAACCCTACCACCCACCGCCAGTAAAAGAATTAAAGAAATCAATGCCCTCGCCCAAAAGGCGGGGATTAATACATTAATTATTCCTACGGTCGGTGATTTAACTTCGGGCCGCGTGACGATCACCGATTTACGCCCCGTATCCGTTGAGGATTTACTCGGTCGTGCTCCAGCCGATTTAGACACGGTGGCGATTAACGAACTCATTTCTGGTCAATCGGTTTTAGTGACAGGTGCCGGCGGTAGTATTGGCAGTGAAATTGCTCGCCAGGTTGCCCAGCGTAACCCGAAGCAATTAATTATTTTGGATCAGTGTGAGGTTTTACTCTATACCATCGAACAAGAACTAATCGCTCGGGGCCACGGAAACATTATTTTCCCCATCGTGGCGGATGTTACTGACTCCGTGAGAATGGAAAACATTTTTAAACGTTTTAACCCCGAACTAGTTTTACATGCGGCTGCGCATAAGCACGTCCCCATGATGGAATCGCAGCCCGGAGAAGCACTTAAAAATAACACCCTAGGAACTACGCTAGTGGCCACCTTAGCTTCACACTATAAGGCTAAAAAATTTATATTAATTTCCACCGATAAAGCGGTCAACCCAACGAACATTATGGGCGCATCCAAACGTTTGGCGGAAATTGCGGTGCAGTCGATGCAGCAAAAGCCAGGAAACACGACGCGCTTTATTGCGGTAAGATTTGGTAATGTTTTAGGTTCGTCGGGATCGGTCGTCCCACTTTTCCAAAAACAAATTAAAGCAGGTGGTCCTATTACCGTAACCCACCCCGAGGTAACGCGTTATTTTATGACCATACCTGAAGCCGTTGGGTTGGTTCTCCAAAGTGCGTGTCAGGGTAATGGCGGTGATATATTAGTATTAGAAATGGGTAAGCCCCAGAAAGTGATCGATGTGGCCCGCCAACTCATTGAGCTCAGCGGACTGAAGCCCGATATCGATATTGAAATAAAAATCATTGGTCTCCGCCCCGGCGAAAAAATGTTCGAAGAAATCCAACACACCCGTGAGGAGTATAGCCCGACCAACAACGACCGAATTTTCAGATTTACGGGTCCAACTTTAGATTACTCGGACTTAAACCGAATTTTAAGAGAAATTGATACGTTGATTTTAAAAGAAAATGAAACCTGTAAAAAAGGTGTTCAACAACTCGTTCCCGAATATAACCCTCAATAAAAATGAGTAACTCTCCCAAAAACTTAGTTGGTTTAATTATGGGCTCACAAAGCGACTGGGAGGTGATGGAACATGCCGCTAACCAATTAAAGGAATTTAAAATACCCTTTAAGGCAGAAATTGTGAGCGCTCATCGTACTCCTCTAAAACTGAAAGACTACGCACTTCGGGCTGAAGCCGCGGGATACAAAGTCATCATCGCTGGGGCGGGTGGTGCTGCTCATCTTCCGGGAATGGCTGCGGCCATGACCACCTTGCCGGTCTTAGGTGTGCCTGTCCCATCGAAAACCTTAGATGGTTTAGATTCGCTGCTTTCTATTGTGCAGATGCCGGCAGGTATTCCCGTGCACACTTTTGCGATTGGCAGAGCGGGTGCAATCAATGCTGCTCTAGCCGCCGCTGCAATCTTAGCTTTGAGTGACAAACGAATTGATAAACAACTTAAGGATTTCCGAAAAAAACAAACGCAAAAAGTTTTGAAAAACTCTCGCCCGGCCCAAAAGAAGAAAAAATAAAATGGGTAAAGCAGTCACACCGGGAGAAACAATCGGCATTCTAGGGGGTGGTCAACTCGGTCGTATGTCGGCTCAGGCCGCCCAACAATTAGGATACAAAGTAAAGATTTTTGACCCTGCCTCTTTTGTATGCGCGTCAGCGGTAGCGCAAGAAACCATTACCGCACCCTGGGATGATATTAAAGCGCTCAAAAAATTCGCTCAAGGGTGCAGTCGGATCACTCTTGAATTCGAAAATATTCCCCCCAACACAATCGAGTACGTAAACAGTATTACCCCATGTCATCCCTCTGCCCGGGTGCTAGAAATTTGCCAAAATCGTCAAAAGGAAAAAGAGTTTTTGCGAGCAAACAAAATTCCCTGTGCACCTTTTCGGGTAGTGAATACCTTGGAAGAATTTATTGATGCCGTAAAAGAAATTAGCTGTCCCTGTGTATTAAAAACTGCCGTTTTTGGTTACGACGGAAAGGGACAAATAAAAATTACAGGCGAAAAACAGGACCTTGAAGAAGCTTGGTCAATCACCGGCGGCGGTCGTGGAGTCCTGGAAGCATGGATTCCACATGATTGCGAAATTTCAGTGATTGTTGTGCGAGGGGAAAACGGCGAAGTAGCGGTCTATGAACCCACGGAAAATATTCACCAAGATCACATTCTCCATCTTTCATTATCACCAGCCCGAATTAATCAAAGTGTGATACTTCAGGCAAAGTCATTGGCCCTAGAAATAGTAGAGAAAATCGGGTTAACCGGAATCTTGGCCGTCGAGATGTTTGTTCATCAAGAGAAAATACTGGTCAACGAATTAGCCCCCCGCCCGCATAATAGTGGACACGTCACGCTCGACAATAACACCACCAGTCAATTCGAGCAGCATATTCGTTCAGTTTGTGGCCTACCACTGGGCGAAATAAAAACTCACCAACCAGCCGTAATGCTTAATATTCTAGGCGATCTTTGGAAAAATGGAATCACTCCAGATTGGAATATCGCCCTACGGTATCCGAATGTTAAATTACACCTCTATGATAAAGGTCAGGCGGTACCGAAAAGAAAAATGGGCCATTTAACGGTGCTTGGTCCAACCTTAGCGGAGGCCCTGGAATTAGCTAAAAAAATAGATAAAGAACTTTTATCTTAATCGAGTAAATCGGGCCGACGGACAAATAAGTGAATGGGAATCTGTCCGAGTGAAGCAAACAGCAGAATAGCCTGAAACACGGGTAAGCGCGCCTTAGTTTTAGCTGCCGTTGCAATGTAGTTTTTCGCCATTACTTCCGAAATCATCGCGAAAGCAAAAACCACCGCGGCCACACAGATTACCCCAAAAACAATTTTCCACTGTTTGTCGTCTTTTATTTTTTCTAAAGGAATTAAAATAATGAATCCAAAGAATATAAAAAAATAATTCTCTACGTGCATCGCTAACGGGAATGAAACGGTTTCAGGCTTCCACCGTGGTGGAATATTCAGACCACCGAATGAAAAACCACCAGCAAGCTCAAGAACGGCCAAAAAAATAATAAAGAGGGCAAAGCCGTAGGTCGCCCAGCGTGCATAAACTAAACCTCTTTTTGGTACACTATTCATTTCGGTTCACTAAATAGTCAAAGTACTGAATAGCAAGTTTGCGTAGACTAAATTCTAAACAAGGCCACATCGCTCCATTCTCCCATCGATCGCCCATCTACCTCAATCTTTCCCCAACTTTCTTTACACTTCGATGCGAAAAAGTCGCGGACGGTTTCTTGTTCTTTATTTAAAATTCCACTTAAGACTAAAACCCCACCAGGCTTAATAGATTGAATTAGTTCATCGGCATAAATACAGAGTACATCGCTAATAATATTGGCTAAGACGACATCAGCGGGACCAGTTAATTTAAATCCTTCTTCAAGTCCTGCATGATGAAAACGAATATTTTTATCGGAGATATTATTTTCAACGCGATTATTTTCACTCACTCTAACCGATTCTGGATCGCGATCAAAGCCTTCGACGTGGTTACATCCTAACTGTACAGCTGAGAGGCCTAATATCCCTGATCCACACCCGGCATCCACAACTCTCGTTGTCGCAGCAGAATGATTTTTCAAAAAATCTATTAATCTTATGATGCAAAGTCGGGTGGTGGGATGATCACCCGTTCCAAACGCCAAACCTGCATCAAACCAAATAACGGCATCACCTGCGGGTACCTGGTAACTTTGGCGCATCCACGAAGGCACCCAATGTAATTTCTCATAATTCCAAGGCTTGAGATGTTCTTTGTAGGCCTCTTTCCAGTCTTTGTCTTCGAGTTTTGTGGAATCAAACTTCTCGGGCAGGTGCTTAAATTTTTTCCGTAAAAAAACCCACGCCTCGTCCGCTTGCTCTTGGGAGTCAAAATAACCCATTACGAAATGAGGCTTCCCGGGTCCCTCATGAAAAAGCATCCACGACGAGCGTGTTAACTCACAAAAAAAATCTTCGAGGGGTTGAACCAGGTCTTCATGAATGGGCGCACGTAGTTCTATCATAAATTACAAAAGAGAAAGTTCCGCGATTACCTTGGGGAGTAAGGCATGTTCAGCAGTGTGAATCTTTTCGGAAAAAGTTTCTAAGGTATCGGAGTTTTCTCGCGAAACTCTTGTTTGGCCTAGATGTTGTCCGCCATCCACATCGGCAGTAACCCAATGAACCGTGCAGCCGCCTTCATTCACACCCGCGCGCCAGGTTTGGCCAATCCCGTCTAATCCTGCAAATGAAGGCAATAAACTGGGATGGATATTTATAATTTTATTTTTAAACGCGTTAAGCAGGGGGGTCTTAATGACCCGCATAAATCCTGCTAAAACAACTAAATCAACTTGGTTGGCCAGCAAGGCATTCGCCCAAACACTTTCCTGTTCGGGCGAAAACTTGGTTTTAAATGGTCCTGGATCTAAATAGAACGCTGGAATACCAAAACGTGGACCCAGTTTTAACATGGGGGCGTGAGGGTTGTCACAAAATATTCCGACAATCTCAGCTCGACCCAGTTGGCCGTTTTGCTGGGCGCGTAGGATGGCTTCGGCATTCGAGCCTCTTCCTGATCCTAATAATGCAACACGCATGGAGGTAAATTGAGCAGCCGATGGAGCATCGCAAATGTTTTTAATTAGAAAATCACACTTTAAACTCTCTTAAATTTAGTGATACTTGTGAAACTGAATTCATATGGAACGTCGCCAATTTTTTAAAATCATCGCGTTGTCGTCTTTTGGTGCTGCGATATTACCTGGATGTATAGGCGGTGGCTCTGCGGGAGGATCCAGCAGTGGTGGCGTAAGTGTTTCACCCACCAACACTCCTTTACCAGTCATTGGAAAAACATTACTCGGTATCGATGTTTTGCAGGCCGAAAACTTTAGTAGGATAAAAGGCTTACGTTGTGGATTAGTGACACATCGTGCGGGCGTTAATGGACAGGGTCAACGCACCGTGGATGTTTTATTTAATGCGCCAGGAGTTAAGTTAACTAAACTTTTTGGACCGGAGCACGGTATTGATGGGAGCGTCGCCGCAGAGAAGAGTGTAAAAAATGAAAAAGATAAAAAAACCGGCTTACCGATTTATTCTTTATACGGAGCTACGCGACGCCCGTCTCCTGCGATGTTATCTGATCTCGATATCGTACTCATAGACTTCCAAGATGTCGGCTCACGTTCGTACACCTATATTAGTTGTATGAAATATGTAATGGAGGCGTGTTACAACTTACCCCAACCCATAAAAGTTATCATCTTAGATCGTCCTAATCCGCTGGGTGGAGAAAAAGTGGATGGACCCATGCTCGATGCTAAATGGAAAAGTTACGTCGGAGCTTATGAAATGCCCTATGTTCACGGTTTAACAATTGGTGAAATTGCGCGCTGGGCGGTATCTACTCCCGGCGTTCTAGATATATCTGAAGCCCAAAGAAAAAATGCACAACTAGATGTAGTCGCCATGCGCGGATGGCGTCGGTCAATGACCTGGGACCAGACCGGATTAACCTGGTTCCCTACATCTCCACGTATTCCAACGCCACAGGCTGCGTTAGGTTATGCGATGGTAGGTTTGGGCTGTATTGTCGGTGGTTTTAGTCACTCGTTCGGAAATCAAATGCATTTTAGATTTATAAAATACAGTAAAAGAAAATCCGGAGATCTCGTAGCCGCTCTTGGAAAATCTGTCGCAGGTTTAAAATTAGACCCCAAAATTATGTCGGATGGAACTCAGGGCGTTTACACGCAGGTAGAAAACTGGAACCAACTTTACCCCTGTGAGATTTCTCTGCATATGATGAAGCAGGCTTGCATTTGGGATTCATCTAACCCCTTTGCGCGCACGACTGGCACCGCTCGTGAACTCTTTATCAAGCACGTCGGCAGTGAAGCCTTTTTTGAAGAGCTACGAACCAAGGGTGCGGCAATTAATCTCGAAGCGTGGATTAGTAAGTGGCGCGCCGAGGCTAGTGCCTTTCGTGCCCGCACGCGTTCCTACCAATTATATAGTTAGTAAGAACGACCTTCTTTTTTCTCCCAGAAATTAATATACGCCCTATTTAAGACCTCGTACCCACCAGGCGTTGGATAGTTTCCAGTAAAATACCAATCTCCTGCACTATTGGGACAGGCCTTGTGGAGTGATTCAATTTTTTGGAAAACGATGATTAAGTCGCCTTTCCAATTCGACTTATGGGGAAAAACTAACTCCGCCGCTTTAACAGAAATTTCTTGAACCGTAAATGCATCGTAAATCCGCTTAACGTGATTTTTCATCACTGCAGGTGGGTTCTTGGCTTGTGCGACACAATCCTCGTAAACCTCTCTCAATAAATCTTGTTTACCCTTTTCTTTGCAGAGGGCAACGGCCGCTTGGAAGGCTAGGAACTTACCCATTTCTGACATATCAATCCCATAACAATCCGGATAGCGAATTTGCGGCGCGGTTGAGGCAATCACGATACGCTTAGGATTAGGTCGGGCGAGAATTCTTAAAATAGACTGTTTTAAAGTAGTTCCGCGAACAATAGAATCATCCACACAAACTAAGGTATCTCCTTCGCGCACGGTCCCATAGGAGATATCATACACGTGTGAAGCGAGCTGCATACGATTTTTCTCCTGCGAGATGAACGTGCGTAGCTTCACGTCTTTATGGGCTACCTTCTCTCCACGTGGCCAGCCACCCAAAATAAGTTTATCCAACATGTTTTCATCAAGACTGCCTGCCCTGAGCGCTTCGGTTAGTTTACTGCGGACTTGTACGCGACGGCGACGGCGGAGCTCTTCCATTAATCCATACCAAGCGATTTCTGCCGTATTGGGAATATAAGAAAATACTGCGTGATCGTGGTCTTGTCCGATTAACTCTAAAATATCATTCGCCAGCGTTGCCCCAAGCGCTTTTCGCTCAGCATAAATTTCCGGATCATTCCCGCGTGAAAAATAAATACGCTCAAAGGAACAGGAAGATTTAACTCCAGGTGGCTGGATGGCGTCGATGGTGTGACGGCCATCCGCTTTAATAATTAAAGCCGAGCCTGGCGGAACTTCCTTAACATCGGATTGTTGAACTCCGATAATGCTCATTAAGGCGACGCGTTCGGAGGCGACGGCAAAAACATCATCAGTCTTAACATACCAAGCGGGACGAATACCATTCGGATCACGTAAGACAAAGGAATCACCATTGCCGACAATTCCGACGATGGCATAGCCGCCATCCCAATTTTTGGATGCTTTTCTTAAAACGTTTCCAACATCAATATGCTTAGAAATTTCTTTCTGCACTTCCGCACCTTCAAGTCCCTGGTCGCGAAAGGCTTTATAGAGACGATCATGTTCTTCATCTAACCAAAAACCGACTTCTTCTAAAATCGATTGAGTGTCGGTTGAATAAATAACGTGAGCTCCGCGATCGGTTAGAGCGGTGTTTAGGGACTGGGTATTAGTTAAATTAAAATTGCCTGCGATGAGAAGATTCCGTGTGGGCCAAATAGACTTGCGGGCATAAGGGTGACAAGAACCCGTATCAAAAGTTCCGGAAGTGCCATAACGCAGGTGTCCCATTAAAACTTCACCCCCGTAGTCGAAGTGACGCTTAACTGTTTCAGGAAACTCCGGAATCACGACACCATCGCGAACCAAATCAGAATAAATTTTAATCTGTCGGGAGAAAATTTGGGTTAAGCCCTGGGGGCCAATTTCTCGATCACGGAAAAGGAATGCTTCGCCGTTTTCTGCACCGATTTTAATTCCGCCAATGCCTGCACCATCTTGTCCACGGTTATGCTGTTTTTCCATTAAGAGGAAAAGCTGGTTAAAGCCATGTAGGGCGCTCCCGTATTTTTCTTGGTACCACTTCGTGTCTTTAGTTAAACGAACTAAAGCGATACCACATTCATGCCTTAAAGAGTCACTCATTGCAGGCTATGGAGTTTGTCGTTAAAGCGCCCAACCTGTCCAGCGCTTACTCTTTTATAAGCGCAAAATTCTATCTAAGCGTGCTAAACTTTCTCCAATCAACCCAGCCATCGTTTTGTGCATTCGAAAAGCTGGGTCACGATGATACTCCGCCAACCCTTCCGCCAATTCAATTGCTTTTTCAGGCGAAGTTAAAGTGTTCGCATCCATCGCTGCTAATAGGTCTCTCATTCTCTCGGGCGCTGCTAATAAACGACGGTGGATTAAAGATTGTTCTTCTCTTCTGTATTGTGCGGCGGACGCTGCATTGATATGCTTAGCGCAAAGTTGGGTAAAAGGGCGATTTTCCTTAAACGATCCGGGTAAATAAAATCTCAACCTCCCATCATACGACTGTTGGTCAAAATCCATCGCACGCACCCGAATAGCCGTGGCATCAAAATCGGGCGTTACCGCAATGACAAAGTTATATGCCCGCATATCTCCTAATAGTCTTACCAAACAACGCTCCTCGAATTTAATTAATTCTTTGGCTAGGCGCACAGGGTGGTGGCTATTCGCATTAATCCATTTTTCAGCAAAAATATCTCCAGGGATACCCGTGACATGTTCTTCTACTAAAGTATCACCCCAAGTGAGGTAGTGCATTCGATTAGGCGAAAGCAGGTGTTCTAACTCTAATCCGCAAACACGGGAAGCATCGCCTTTCTTCACGTAAAAATAATCATGATTTTCGTTATAGGCATTAACAATGCGAACGCGAAAAGGTTGCGAATTACCAAAAGAGCAAAAATCAATACGATCAACGTAAACGTGACTAAAAACCTTTAAGCCGCCTTCGCCGCGCAGCAGCGCATAGGTTTCTAAAAGTCCCTGAGAAAGTTTAACCATCTCTTCTTGGTGATAAGCTACGGTTTCCCAAAGCGTATCTTTACCGCGCTCTAATAACGGAACTGAGGTAGAAAAATCACGGAGTTGAGAATAGGTAACTGGTAGAGCTACCTCGCGTCCTTCTTTGGCTAAGTAATCACGCAGAATATTTCCAATCGGATAGGCGGGCTTTCGATTCGTCCGTTTAAATTCTGCCGCTGAGCCCGCGTCATCCATTAATCTAAATTAGGTTTATCTTGTGTTTCCTCAATGACCATTTCTAGAGGTTTATCCGGGTGACACTCAGCACGGTAGGAAATAAAACCGCGATGGTGTTGATCGTAAATAGGCCAGAGCAGGGTTTTGTCGGATTCAGGAATGGCGATGTGATTTATTTCTTCGCGTGAAAACCAACCAAAATGCCCTTCATCGATCGTGGGGGGCAGGCCCGAAAGTGGCAGGCGGCAAGTAAAGAGAAACATCAGCCAATGATTTTGACCTTCGTAGCCTTTTTCAGAAATCATTCCAAAGAGGTGAAGATCGTCGGTCTTTATTTTTTTACCCACTTCTTCTTCTACTTCACGGACGGCACATTCAAAGGGAGACTCGCCAATGCTTGTTTCGAGTTTTCCACCGACCGGACTCCAACAACCCATGTTCGGTGCTTTTCTCCGCTGAATAAGTAAAAATTTACCCGCTGCGTCATAAAGAAACACCAGTACACTAATCTTATAGGGCAGCGGTGTGCTAGGTGACATAATAATACCCTGATTAGAAATTAAAGTTTAACAACAAAAAGAGTTAAAATTGATAAGGTTGCATCAAGAGATTTAAAATCTAAATAACGACCATGCCCGAGCTCGCTGAAGTTGAATATTTTAGAAAGCAATGGGATCCCGGCATGGGTCAGACTGTTAAGGAAATAAGTATTAATAAAAAAGCCCGAGTGTTTAGGGGCGAGCAACCCGAGATTATGAAAAAACTTATTACGCGGGCCCGTTTCAATAGTTCAGCAGCTGCCGCCAAACAGATGGTCTTTCTTTTTAACAAAAATCTTTGGATTGGAATTCACTTGGGGATGACTGGTCGCATGGAGTGTCGTCCAAAAAATCAACCAGTCATTAAACACGACCAGTTGATTTTAAAAATGTCATCTGGTAAGCAAATGGTATTTAACGACCCAAGACAATTTGGTAGGGTTCAATTTTTTCAAGGCGAAGGCGTTCCTCCTTGGTGGGCAAAAATTCCGCCTGCTATTCTGTCTAAAGAATTTACCGAAAAAGAAGTAGCCAGCTTTTTAAAACGCAGAAAAAAAAGTCCGATCAAAGCTGTTTTATTAATGCAGGAAAAGTTTCCGGGTATAGGTAATTGGATGGCTGATGAGATTTTATGGCGTGCTGGCTTTCATCCCGCTGCGCACGCAGGCAGGTTTGGTCCGAAATCCATTAAGCTATTATTCAAAACCCTCCGCGAAGTTTGTCGCGACGCCTACAGGGTGATTGGAAAAGATTGGTCCGACCCTCCTGACAGCTGGTTATTTAATCATCGATGGGAAAAGGGAGGCCGCTGTCCTAAAACAAAAATTTTATTAGAAAGAAAGACGATTGGTGGGCGTACGAGTTGTTGGTCACCTGCCCGACAAAAATTAGGAGCGGAACGCCGTTGACCTTCTTCACCGATACCCAAATTTAAACCCATGCGCATTACGGGTGGCATCGCACGCGGCATTCAATTGCGCGTTCCCTCCAAGGGCGGTGTCCGTCCGGCTACTGACTATATTCGCGAAGCAGTGTTTAGTTCAATGGCTGCATTTATTCCAGGGGCTATTGTTTTGGATTTATTTGCTGGAACCGGAGCTTATGCCCTCGAGTCCTTGAGTCGTGGTGCCAAGTCAGCAACCTGTGTGGATCTTCATGCTGGCAGTGATTTAAATACCAATGCACGGGCGGTAGCGAAGTCGATGCAGCTTCCGACACTTCCGCTTAATATTATTACCGGTGACGCGACGAAGCCCGTAAAAACAGAAGAAAAATATGACATCGTTTTTGCTGACCCACCTTGGGAATTATGGGAAACGAGAGGCGTAGAAATTGCTCAAAATGCCGTTGATTGCGCTCAGTCATCACTTGATGCCCGAGTTATTTTAGAAGCTCCTGGAGGCTTTGATGTTCCTGTTCCTAGCGGATGGAAACTAAAGAAAATAATTGGAAAAGGAAAAGGTCAACCCGCTGCGTCTATTTTAGTGCGCGTAGAATAATTAAGAAATTAAATTTCGGTGGGGCTGCCATGCATTTAATTCTGAGAGCATTAAAACACTTCCGGCGGTACAGGCTGTTTCAACTCTAAGAATGCGATCACCGAGGTGATAAAAATTAAATCCGTAGGTTTTTAAAACAGCTCGCTCGGAGTCGGACCAACCGCGCTCTGGCCCAATCGCCAACGTTCCGAAAGAAAATTTTTCCTTAGTAGTTTTTAGTGACTCCTTGGCTGTATAAGGATCAAGGCACACTCGCCACGACTTTGGATGTAATAATTCTACACCTTCTTCGATTGAAGTGACATGGACAACTTCGGGAATAAGGCAGGAGCAGGCTTGTTCCGTGCCACGTAAAAGAAAATCTTCCCACTCATTATTTTTCCAAAGCGAGCTCGAGCGGTATCCAGGGTCACCTTTTTCCGAAACAAAAAATATAATTTTATTAATACCTAAGCACGCCGCGTCGTATAATATTTTTTTGGCGGTTTGTGGCCGAGGGAGACCCACGAGTAGTTCCAACGGAAGGCGTGCTTGTTTTTCTTTTTCCCACACGACCGTGAAGATGAGTCGTTGATCTACGGCTTGGATGGTGGCTAACCCACGAAACTCATTTTTTATTCCAACGTAGAAAGTTTTACCCGATTGAAGTCCGACCGTTTGGGTTAAGTGAATCGCGCGTGGGTCTTCAAGGGGGATGCCATGGGTAGACTCTTCTTTATTAATCAGAACGAGATTCACAGTGGCTAGGGTGATAAATCCTAATTAGGTGGCGAGAGGGAAGGCTAACGCTTGCCCAATTCACCGACTTCACTATTTTGTACTCATGGACCTTTCGGAATTAAGAAAAGAATACGCCACGCACGGCCTGAGCCGTGATGAGCTCCTGGATTCTCCTATGGCCCAGTTTAAGGTTTGGTTCGATCAAGCGAAGACATCCGGAATCACCGAACCCAACGCCATGGTTTTATCTACGGTTAAGGAAGGTGGCTCGCCGCTATCTCGGACTGTCTTATTAAAGTCGGCGGACGAGCGGGGTTTGGCATTCTATACTAATTATAATAGCACCAAAGGGCGTAATTTGGCCAAAGACCCTCGGGCTTCACTCTTATTTCCATGGTTCGCTTTAGAGCGTCAAATACACATAAGTGGTTCAGTGATAAAGACTTCCGTGCAAGAGTCCGATGCCTATTTTGCCCGCCGGCCTTATGGCAGTCAGCTCGGCGCCTGGGTCTCCGAGCAAAGCGAGACCATCCCCGATCGGATGCAATTAGAGCACTTATTAGAAGAATTTAGGAAGAAATACCCCGAAGGCCAGGTTCCGAGGCCCCCACATTGGGGTGGTTTTATACTAAATCCTGAGACTTTTGAGTTTTGGCAGGGCCGTCTAAATAGGCTCCATGACCGCTTTATTTATACAAAATCCCAGGGCAATTGGGCAATATCGCGCCTCTCCCCTTAGTCGGCTGATAATTAGATAAATTAATGGGGTAGGGGGTGGGGGCTTACGACAAGAAATCTTTTTCGCCAAGTGTTGACCTATGCCCCTGCAAACATTCAAACCTACCTTCCGCCTAATGCGCCCCTTTTATTTAATAGCTGCCTTATTTTCACCCACTTTCGTTTTTGCGAAAGAAGGCGGTGTTAGTAAGAGTGCAGAGACTGTATTTTCCATCGGAGAGTTTGGTGTAACTAATTCAATTCTCACCACCTGGATTTTAGCAGTAATCATTATTGTAGCCGTACGCGTCTTGGTCGGAACCCCCGGTATTATTCCATCTCGTGGTCAAGCATTAGTAGAAAATATGGCGTCAGGACTACGTGACACCCTAGAGCCGATTGTTGGCAAAAATATGATCGGCAAAGTTTTTCCAACCCTCTGCGGATTTTTCGTCTTCATTCTTTTAATGAATTGGAGCGGATTGCTTCCAGGAGTCGGCACACTCAAATATCAACAGGGCACTCATTGGGTTGATGCGATACGTCCGGCCACTTCAGATTTAAATACAACCCTAGCGCTCAGCGTGATTTCATTCCTGGCGTGGACCTATTTCGTCTTACGTTACGCTGGATTAAAAGTTCTGATTTTTGATTTGTTCGGGAATAAAGCAGATAAAAAAGAAATCGGTTTTCCCATGTGGATTTTACTCAGCTTTATTTTTCTCGGAGTAGGCGGTATTGAAGTAGTCTCCATCGCCTTCCGTTTAATTTCTCTTTCTTTCCGACTCTATGGAAATGTCTTCGGTGGAGAAAATTTAATTCACTCACTCGGTGGTCTCGCCCCCTACGTCGTACCAGCACTTGCTGCAATGTTAGAAGTTTTGGTCGGTCTCATTCAGGCATTCGTATTCACCCTTTTATCGGCTGTATATATCGGCCTCATCTGTAATCACGAAGGCGGCCACGCCGACGAACATCACGCCCACTAACTTTACTTTCAAGGCGTATGACTTGCTAGGACTTCCCTAAGCGGTGCGTTAAGAAAAAAACCAAAAAACAAAACAAAATATGATCATCGCTGAAATCACTGGTTCACTTCCTGCCGCTGTTGGCTGCTTCGCTGCCGCTATCGGTGTAGGTCTCGTTGGCGCTAAAGCTGTCGAGTCCGTAGGTCGTAATCCTGAAGCTTCCGGTAAGATCCTCGTTCAGTCTATTCTGGGCATGGCTCTCGCTGAAGCTGTTGCGTTCTACGCAATCTTCCTCGCGAAGTAAACGGATTGGCGGTGTGGCCCCGCAAGGGGCCACGCTGTTCACCACCAGCGCATCATTAAAAAATTTAAGTCATGAAAATCTTCTCACTTCTACTCAACACTGCCACCCCTGCCGCTCCCGCCGCCCATGGAGCCTCAGAATCTTCCAACCCTCTAGATGGTATCATTAAGCTCTTTGGTGATTTTGGTGTCGATGCCCCTCACTTAATTGCCCAGTTAGTAAACTTTTCGATTCTTGCTTTCGTCCTCTATAAATTTGCGATCAAGCCTGCTCTCGGACAGTTAGAAGAACGCATTCGCCAAGCCGAACAATTACAAGCTGACCGTGCTCAAGCTGAGCAAAAATTAGCTGACGCTAAAAAGACTGCTCACGCGGAATTACAAAAAGCTTCTGATGAAGCTGCTAAAATTTTAAACGAAGCGCGTAACAGTGCTAAGCAAACCATCGAATCTGCTAAAGGTGAAGCCGTTGCAGCGGTTGCTGAAATCACACGCAAAGGAAAAGAATCTCTCGAGGCTGATCGCCGCCAAATGCTTAACGAAGTTCGTGGCGAAGTTTCCCGTTTAGTCGTCGAAACAGCTGCGAAAGTTTTAGAACAGAATTTAGACGATGCTCAACGCACTCGTCTTAACGAAGCGGCCGTAAAACAACTCTCTTCCAAATAATTTAAAATGTCCTCTCGCTCAGTTAAAGTAGAAGCCAAAAAACTCTTATCCCTCTCATTGGAGTCGGGTGTAGTTTCTGCTGAGCGCGTAGAAGCGGTGTTAAGCTCACTCAAAAAATCTCGTCCCGCTTACACCTTACGTCCTTTGCTCCGTGCTTATTTAGCAAGCGTACGTAAAGAGATTGCGCGTGGTGAAGCTTTGATTGAACACGCGGGCCCTCTTTCAGCGGGTGATGCTTCAAATATCGCGGCCCATTTTTCCAAATCACTTTCTCGTACAGTTGTGCCCGTTACTCGTCGTAACGATGCACTCTTGGCCGGCTTCCGCGTCAGAGTAGGTGACGATGTTATTGATTTAACCGCTGCCCACCGCCTGAGCAATTTAACCAAATCACTTTCCTAAAACTAAAACCATTTATATAAAAACATGAGCAACGTAATTGACCAAATTCAAAAAGCCATCGCTGGCCTCGACACCCGTGCGGGCAAAGCCAACGTGGGTACTATCGTGACCCTCGCCGACGGTGTTGCCTCCATCGACGGATTGTCGGGAGTCATGATGAATGAAATGATTGAACTTCCCGGAGGTCTTCAAGGCGTCGCGCTCAATCTCGCCGAAGATACTGTGGGTTGCGTGATCATGGGTGACATCTCTGGCCTCAAAGAAGGTATGGAAGCCAAGACTACCGGCCGTCTGCTTTCTGTTCCTGTGGGTAAAGGTTTATTGGGTCGCGTTGTTGATGCACTCGGTAATCCCATCGACGGCAAAGGTCCTATCCAAAGCACCGAGCGTTATCCTGTAGAAAAAATTGCTCCTGGTATAACTCCTCGCAAGTCGGTCGATCAACCTATGCAAACAGGTATCATGGCTATCGATGCGATGATTCCCGTAGGCCGTGGTCAGCGCGAATTAATCATTGGTGACCGTGCTACGGGTAAGACCACCATCGCGATTGATACTATTATTAATCAAGCGAATGCTAATCGCGTAGGTCTCGCTTCAGGTGATGCGAAATTCCGTCCAGTATTTTCAATCTACGTCGCTATCGGACAAAAGAATTCCTCAATCGCCCGTACCGTAGGCATTTTAGAAAAAGCCGGTGCAATGGAATATTGCTGTGTGGTTGCTGCTCCTGCTGCTGACAACGCTGCAAACCAACTCTTCGCTCCTTTCTCTGGAACGGCGATTGGCGAATGGTTCATGGAAAACGGACAAGACGCACTCATTGTTTATGATGACTTATCTAAACACGCTGCTGCTTACCGCCAAATTTCCTTAATCTTAAAACGTCCTTCTGGTCGTGAAGCTTATCCTGGTGACGTGTTCTATTTACACTCCCGTCTCCTCGAGCGTTCTGCTCGCTTAAACGGCAAGGGCTCACTCACCGCTCTCCCAATTATTGAAACTCAAGCGGGTGACGTTTCGGCGTACATTCCAACGAATGTGATTTCGATTACCGACGGTCAGATTTTCTTACAGACCGATTTATTCAATCAAGGTATCCGCCCTGCGGTTTCCGTAGGTCTCTCCGTTTCACGCGTTGGATCTGCCGCGCAGATCAAAGCCTTCAAACAAGTGGCGGGTAAGGTTAAAGGTGAACTCGCGCAGTATCGCGAACTCGCTGCCTTCGCGCAGTTCGGTTCTGATTTAGATGCACAAACCAAAGCGGTTCTCGATAAGGGCGACCGTTTCGTTGAGCTCTTTAAACAACCTCCGACCGCTCCTAAGTCTGCGGAAATTCAGTGTGCTTTAATTTGGGCGATGCAAAACGGTTTCTTCGCCGACATTGCTGTGAAGTCCGTTACAAAAGCTTCTTCTACTCTCCAGGAATATCTCGAAACCACTAAACCAGCCGTACTCACAAAAATCCGTGCTGGTGAAAAAATCGATGACGCCGGTGCTGCTGAATTAAAGTCTGCCTGCGAAAACTGGAAACGTAGTTTCAAAGCCTAATTATTTTTAAAAACCCTTCATGCCTAAAGGACTCCGCGAGATTCGTAACCGAATAAAATCGGTTAAAAGCACTGCTCAGATTACTCGAGCAATGCAACTCGTGGCTTCCTCTAAAATGAAGCGCGCCCAAGACGCCGCTCAAGGCAGCCGAGTCTACGCCGAGTTACTGGGAGAAATTTTAGATACAGCGATTTCAAAAGTGGGTGAATTTAGTCACCCCCTCTTAACCAAGCGAACGGTAAAAACTCGCGGAATTATTTTAGTAACCGCAGATAAAGGATTATGCGGTCCTTTAAACGGAAATTTAATCCGTCAAGCTGCAGAAATTAAAAACGCCTCATTCGTTTGTGTAGGTCGCAAAGGCGCTCAGGCGATTGCGCGCTCCGGACGTACCTTGTTGGCAGACTTCCCAGTTTCCGATCGTGCAAACTTCAGCGAAGTTCGCCCTGCCGCAGAATTCTTACTCAAAGCATTTAGCGAAGGAACTGTAGACACCGTAGAAATTCTCTACGCTCACTTTAAAAACACACTCATTCAGGTTCCTCGCCTCCAACAACTTTTACCGGCTGATAATTTAGTCACTCAGGCCAAAGAATTACGCACAAAATTAGGACTCCCTGAGCCTAAAATTGAAAAAGATGAACGTGAAATGATTTTCGAACCTTCGGTTGAAGTCATTTTAAATCAACTCCCAGAACTTTTCTTCAAACAAGCCGTTCACCAAGCTATTTTAGAAGCCAAAGCTTCTGAACACAGCGCACGTATGGTGGCGATGAAAGCAGCGACCGATAATGCTAAGAAATTAGCCGGCGCTCTTTCGCTTGAATATAATAAAGCCCGCCAAGCAGCGATCACCCAGGAGATTCTCGAAATCACCGCCGCTGCTTCCCAAGGATAATTTTACCAACCCAACCTTTAACAAAATACAAAAGATATGAGCACCACCGGAACCATCACTCAAGTACTCGGCGCCGTCGTCGACGTCCAATTCCCTGCGGACAAAGTCCCAGAAATTTACAACGCGATCCAAGTTGATTACAAAGTAGAGAACAAAGACACCCGTCTGATTCTCGAAGTTCAACAGCACTTAGGCTCAGGCTTAGTGCGCACGGTTGCGATGACTACGACCGAAGGCCTTGTTCGCGGCACTAAAGCTTTAGACACGGGTGCACCTATCTCCGTGCCAGTAGGCAATGGCGTTCTCGGACGTATCTTTAACGTAACGGGCGACCCTGTTGATGAACGCGGTCCCGTTGTTGCCGAAAAACGTTATCCTATCCACCGCCTTCCTCCTCCTTTAACCGAACAATCAACCTCCGCCGAACTCCTCGGAACTGGCATCAAGGTTATCGATTTAATCTGTCCCTTCGTTAAGGGTGGTAAAGTTGGCGCTTTCGGTGGTGCCGGTGTAGGTAAGACCGTTGTGATCATGGAGCTCATTAACAACATCGCGATGAAGCAGGGTGGTTTCTCTGTTTTTGCAGGTGTGGGTGAACGTTCACGTGAAGGTAATGACTTGTACCACGAAATGTCTGAAGCCGGCGTTATTGACCAAAAAGATCTTTCGAAATCTAAAGTAGCATTAGTGTACGGACAAATGAATGAGCCGCCCGGTGCTCGTATGCGTGTTGCTCTCTCCGCATTAGCGATGGCTGAATTCTTCCGCGACGAACAAAATCGCGACGTTCTTCTCTTCGTTGATAATATTTTCCGTTTCTCTCAAGCAGGTTCCGAAGTTTCGGCGCTCTTAGGTCGCTCACCTTCTGCGGTGGGTTATCAACCAACCCTCGCTTCCGAAATGGGTAACCTCCAGGAGCGAATCACTTCCACGAAGAAAGGTTCAATCACCTCCTTCCAAGCGGTTTACGTTCCTGCGGACGACTTAACTGACCCAGCTCCTGCTAACACCTTCGCTCACTTAGACTCCACTGTCGTTCTTGAGCGTCGTATCGCTGAGCTTGGTATTTATCCAGCCGTGGATCCCCTTGCTTCAACTTCTACCGCATTAGCTCCTGAAGTTGTAGGTGAAGATCACTTCCGCGTCGCTCGTGGCGTCCAAGGCCTCTTACAGCGTTATAAAGACCTCCAAGACATCATCGCCATCTTAGGCTTAGATGAATTATCCCCTGAAGATAAGCTCGTTGTTTTCCGTGCGCGTAAGGTTCAAAAATTCCTTTCGCAACCTTTCCACGTGGCTGAAGTCTTCACAGGCTCTCCTGGAAAATACGTCGCACTCAAAGACACCATCAAGGGCTTTGATATGATTCTTAAGGGCGAGTTAGACCACGTGAATGAAAATGACTTCTACATGAAGGGAAGCATTGACGAAGTTTTAGAAGCTTCTGCGAAAGCCAAAGCTCTCACTAAATAATGTCACTCACCTTAGAAATTGTTACACCTGACCGTCGCGCCTACACGGGTGAGGCGGATAGTGTAACTCTGCCGACCGCGTTAGGAAGCATCGGAATTTTAAAAGGTCACTTACCCCTAACCTCTATTATCGAAGCTGGTGAAGTCATTGTTGTGCTCAATGGTAAAACCTCACGCCTAGCTGTAGATAAAGGCTTCGTTCGTGTGGTTTCCGATAAAGTTTCGGTAGTTACTGAGGCGGCTATTGATGAAGCGAAGATTGATTTAAAAGCGATTGATCAAGCTGAAGAGCGTGCCCGTCAAGCGGTGGAAGCGGCACGCGGACAAAAAGAAATTGATCCTGTTGAAATTGCAAAAATGGAACAAATTCTACGTTTCGCGGCTGTTCAGCGAATGGTCAAGGGTCGTAGTAGTAGCGGTTTGACTGAGTAATCAGATAAAAGGTGAAGGCTTGCTCGAATACTTTATTTAAAGTATCAACGAGTCATGCAGGAAGAAATAAAAGAAATGCAGGAGCGAATCGCTTTTTTACAGCGTCACATTGAGCAGCAAGATCGAGCATTTCTAGAGTTATCCAAAGAAATTAATGTTTTATCTCAGCGTTTAGCGCGGATGGAAGGAAAGGTAAACCAACTTGGCAGCAACGAAGAAGGCCCGCCTGCCGATTCTAAACCTCCACATTGGTAAGATGTGCGGTCGCGTTACCCAATTTACTGCAGCACAAAAGTTTTACCATTCACTGGGACTGAGTTTTTCTCTCGTACAACCCAGATATAATATTTCTCCCGGAACTAAACTCGTCAGTGTTCGACGCGAACAGGGTGAATTAAAAGCCGAACAAATTTACTGGGGATTTATTCCAGCTTGGGCACAAGGCTCATCGACCCAGGAGGAACATGCTAATGCTAGGATTGAAACCGTTTCCGAAAAAATTACTTTTAAAGATGCGGTGAAACATCATCGCTGCGTAGTTCCTGTCGACGGTTACTATGAATGGAAGACGGTCGGAAAATTAAAAGTACCTTATTATTTTAAGCGGACGGACGGAGAACCACTCATTTTAGCCGGCTTATGGTCGACACAAATAAGACACGACGGTGAAACCCAAAAGTCATTATGCCTTCTAACGACCAAACCCAATCGAGAAGCTGCCCAAGTACACTCCCGTATGCCCGTGATTATTTCCCAAGATCACCAAAAACTTTGGCTATCGGATCAGCCATTAAGCCAGACTTCATTAGATTTAATTGGTGCGACCCCCGCGTCGGGATTGTTGAACTTGTATCGAGTTTCTAGCGAAGTTAACCGCGTGGCTATCGATAAACCTGAATTAATTAACCCGGTTATGGGACAATTGGACCAACCTGATTTTTTGGGAGATTTGCTTGGCGAATCCTAAATTATTATCATTAAATAATTAAATGAGCAACCCCCTACAAAATCCAAAAATTGTTATTAAGCCATGGGGCCGTGAAATTTGGTTCGCCGATCAAAAACAATATGCTGGAAAAATTTTAGAAGTAACCAAGGGAAAGCGTTTAAGTTTACAGTATCACGAAAGAAAAACAGAAACTCTTTATTTGGTTTCTGGGAAAGTTCGTCTCACTTACCGTGAGTTACAACCTGGCGAAAAGCATGAGTCGGCCCCCATTAACGAAAAAAATGAATTTATTTGGGAACCCGGTTTAATTGTTCATATTCCCGTGCGCACCATCCACCGATTCGAGGCCATTGAAGATAGTGTTCTCTTAGAAGCTTCTACCCCCGACTTAACAGATGTAGTACGCCTTCAGGATGATTATGCGCGTCCGTCCCGCGACTAATCTATGAAGAAAGTTTTAGCATTTGATTTAGGCGGCACTAAATTCGCTTTTGGCGTGGTTGCTGAGAACGGCGAAGTTCTTGGCTCGGACAAAATAGAAACCTTAGCTAAACAGGGACCCGAGCAAGCGATTCAGCGAGTCAACTTAGCGGCTCAGGCGTTGCTTCAAAAACTAAATATAAAACCTGCAGAACTTATTGGCATCGGTATCGCTTCGCCAGGACCACTAGATATTTCGAAAGGTTGTGTTGATGGATCCCCTAATTTACCTGGCTGGTCAGGCTATTCTATCGAGACGGGTTTAAGTAGTTTCTTTAATTTACCCGCGCGGATTGATAACGACGCTAATGCCGCGGCGCTGGGAGAATATAAATTCGGCGCCGGAAAAAATAAGAAAAATATGGTTTATATTACGGTCTCTACAGGGATTGGCGGAGGTGTGATTGTCGATGGGCGCTTGATGCGTGGGGCTAATGGTAATGCCGCAGAACTCGGACACCTCACACTTAACATCCATGGTCCAGCCTGTCCCTGTGGGGCCAACGGTTGTTTTGAAATGTATGCTTCGGGTACAGCGATTGCCCGCCGCACGCGCGAGGCCATTCAAGCCGGCGCTCAATCTCAAATCATTGAATTGGCGGGTCGGTCTGAAGATATTACCCCGCACCATATTTTAGCAGCGTTACAAAAGAATGACGCTCTCGCCCAAAAAATCTGGAACGAAACTACTGAATATTTAGGCCGTGGTTTAGCGGTTGTTATCAATACATTTAATCCCGAACTCATTGTAGTGGGCGGGGGAGTGACTGCTGCTGGTGATCTATTATTTACTCCGGTTCGTGAAAAGGCTCTGCGTTATGCCTTCCCTCGACTGGCTGCAGTTTGTTCTATTGTTCCCGCTGGACTCGGCTCCAATGTCGGCGTGGTCGGTGCAGCAGCGTGTGCGTTTGAGGCTGCTCAATAATTACAGCCTTTGTTTTTTCCACTTCGGGATGGGAAAAACATTTATCTCATCTGTTTTAATTTCCACCGCATCCCGGGGCCTAAGTTTTTTGGCCGAACTCTCATCGATAATTTTATAATGTTTAATCGCGGAAATATGTGCCGTTAATTCCCAGCAATTTTTAGGATTATCTACCCAAAGTTTGGCTGGAAACTTTCGGAGGTCATAAGGAACTGAATAGCTCCGCAGTGACTTTCTTGGGCCTTTGGCAAATTCGTGAAAATAAGACATCACTAATTCACGGACCGAACGATAAACCGGATCCCGCCAACGTAGGCAGGTATAATTAGTTTTCGAGATAGCACCCCATTTGCCGTTTTGCTTAAAGGGTGCAATCACGTGATCCATGTCTTGGTGGGCACAGAGGTCGATTAAGAGAGGAGGGTGGCCCTGTAACCAAAGCGCCATCGCGGCAATCATGGCGCCCTCAATACAGTGGGCAGACTGTGCATTTAAGGCTGATTTTACCGAGCGGGCGGTATCGCCATCAGGTTCAAAATTTTGCGGGAAAAAGACCAAGAAATCCTGAATTTTTCTAGGAGTTTTTAAACTAACCAGAAGCTTCGCCTGCTTTAATGTTAACCCCATCTTTTGAGCAAAAAGTATGGGTGACCGGGGTGGCATTAATGAGTTTATAAATAAAAAGTTAATTTTGCTCAAGACGTAATCTGTTCGCCAAAATTGCCAAAACCCTCACGTTTAATTTTTAAATATGGATACCGCCACCATTGAACACCTCCGCTGGGGAGTGCTGCAGTTGATTCTACTGATTATCTCTATCGGCCTCCATGAATTCGGACACGCCTGGGCCGCAGATTTACGGGGCGATCCATTGCCGCGTCTCCAGGGTCGCGTCACCCTCAACCCTTTTGCGCACACCGATCCTCTGGGAACTATTTTAATTCCAGCCGTGATGATTTTTCTAAGTCCTGGTTTTGGAATTATTGGTTGGGGTAAGCCTGTACAAATTTCTCTGCCTAATCCTAAGACTCGTCGAATAGACGATATCATCATCACGATGGCTGGTCCTGCGATGAACATTTTACTCTGCATTGTTTTTGCTTTAATCGGAGTGCTCACGGATGCGTCCCATAATACACCTGCGACAATCAATTTAGCCCAATTTCTTTTTTTAGGAATTTTACTTAATGCCTCACTGGCGGCGTTTAATTTAATTCCGATTCCTCCGTTGGATGGATCCCGCTTGGCCCTGAGACTGGGCATTTACACGGAAGAAATTTTTCAAACCTTATCACGCTGGGGCTTTTTTATTTTACTTATAGCCATTAATATACCCGGCTTTAATAAATTAATAATATTGATGATAACCCCAGTTTTATGGCTCTCCGCTCTGATTTGGCCCCATTTAATCCCCGGCTAAAATCACCCGAGGCTTGCCTATTTTTATCCCCTCGCCGATAACCTACACATGCAAACACTCGGTGAAAGACTACAAGAAGCCCGTCAACGTCTGGGCGTAACCCTGCGCGAAGCTGCAGAATTTACTAAACTCCGTACGGATTATCTCCAAGCGATGGAGGCGAACCAGTTTGAATCCATTCCTTTGGCGGATGTTTATCGCCGTGGTTTCGTAAAAGTATACGCACGCTATTTAAGATTGGATGACGAAAAAGCCGTTGCTGATTATAATACTCACCATTCTGCGCGTGCAGCCCGTCGTCCGATTGATGCCCTCGATGGCGAAGAACCCGATGTGGCCCCCGTTTCAGTGGCTAGCGCCGTGCCCCCGATGAGCCGCGATACCATGATTTGGATTTCCGTTGGTATTGGTATTTTGGGATTAATCATCCTGATGTTATTTTTCTAAAATTTCAGAAAAATAAGGGCAGGGATTGACCCCTCAAGTTTCCGGATTAAGTTAAGAGTACATTGTCCTCTCGACTTGATCAGCGCGTCCTTGTTTTAAACCGTCTTTGGCAGCCGGTTAATATTGTTGGCGTCATGCGTGCCATGAATCTCTTATTTCGCGGTCGTGCTTCAGTAATTTATTCCGACGTCAAAGGCCACCAGGTTTACTCCTCTGCCGAATGGATCAGTTATTCACTCTCTAATCCACCCGCAGACTTAGACGCGATTCGCTCGCCCTGTATTGCCCTACGGATTCCACGTGTTTTGTTACTCGGTGCTTACGACCGCGTGCCCCGTCGCGAAATTCGTTTTAGTCGCCGTAATATTTATTTAAGAGACAGCCATCAATGCCAGTACTGCGGACGAGTGTTTCGCGAAGAAGAATTAAATCTCGATCACGTGGTTCCGCGCGATGTGGGCGGCAAAACCAGCTGGGAAAATATTGTGACCGCCTGTGTGCGCTGTAATTCCCGTAAGGCGAATCGACTGCCCGAGCAGGCAGGGATGACTCTGCGACGAGTTCCCGCCAAGCCCAAGTGGCGCCTAGTGGTTGCCTCATCGCTTTCGACCGATGAAGCCGAAGTTTGGAAAGAGTTTTTAGAAGTCACTCCATCGGGCCAATTACCCTGGAGAGCTTAAAATCCTTGGTGCGGGTAAACGGATTCGAACCGTTGTCACCACTTTGGAAGAGTGGGGTCCTACCACTGAACGATACCCGCGTGGCCAAGGGCGATGACCTTTCCATATTCACTTGAAGAGGTCAAGACTCCCTCGTCGGCATTATTTTAAAAACACTAAAAATCCCTCAAATAGTCACTTCTTTGCCCTTTTCGATAGTCTCTCCTTAGTCCATGATTATTGGTCTGATTGCATGAAGAAAAACAAAGCCAAAAAACCTATCACCGAAGTGCTGTTAATGGGGACGCCCTCTAAAAACAGCGATTTGCTTTGGTTTACCGGCTTCAATGCGTCGGATCCTTTTCCGGCATTTTCTGCCCATGGTAAAAAGATTGGACTAATTCCTCTTTTAGAAGTCGGCCGCGCTGAAAAAGAATCCCACCTCGATGAGATTCTGAATTTATCAGAAATTATAAAAGACTTAAGAAAAACAAATCCCCACGCCGGCGTTGCCGATGCGATTGTTTTAGCGGCACTCAATGAAGGTATTGATGCATTTCGCGTCCCAGCAGATTTTCCCGTTGGCTTATATAATCACTTACAATCTCTTGGCTTAAAATTAGTCCCCGCTTCCGAAGAGGATGCGAAGCCTTTATTCCGCAACCGTAGTATAAAAACCAAAAAAGAAATTAACGGAATTAAAAAAGGTAATATCGCTGCCTGTGCAGGATTTTTAAGAGTGGAGCAGATACTAAAAGAATCTGTCATCACTTCGCAAAAAAAGCTTCAATGGAAGGGTAAGAATTTAACCGCCGAAATTTTAAAAGATGAAATCCAAGTCGCAGTTACCCGCGCGGGTGGACTTTTAGATATCGGCCTGATTTGTGCGCCTGGCGATCAAGCGATTGATTGTCATAGCTCGGGTACTGGCTCGATTGATGCTAACCAGTTGATTGTGGTCGATATTTTCCCCCGCGATCGTGAGTCGTTTAATTACGGTGATATGACACGCACCTATTTGAAGGGTAAGGCGTCACCCAAACAAAGGCATTTGGTTGAAACAGTTTTGGATGCTCAACGTCGGGCTTTAAAATCGATCAAAGCGAAAAAAACAGGCGCGCAGATTCACCAAGGGGTCGTCGATTTTTTTAATAAAAAAGGTTACAAAACCAAAAAAACCAAGACGGGCTATGAAGGTTTCTTTCATGGCACGGGCCATGGTTTAGGTTTCGATATTCATGAAGAACCATCTTTATCATCACGTCACACCAAACCGCTTCTCGCGGGTGAGTGTGTCACCGTCGAGCCCGGACTCTATTATTCGGGATTGGGCGGATGCAGAATTGAAGACTGTGTATTGATCACCAAAACTGGATGCGAAATGCTTTCGAAACATCCTTATGATTGGGAGATAAATTAATGTCTAAAAATAAAGGACGAGCAGGGACACATACCACGATTATTGAAGCCGCCCGTCTGGTTGTAAAATTGTTGGAAAAAAAGGGAAGAGTTTCGCGTGGCGTCATCACTGCTGGCGTAGGCGCACGAACCCAATCGATAAAAGTAACACCACTGCCGGGTGCACTCCGCGTCATGGTTGTCTCTAAGGGATCTCGTCAAGAACTCCACGTTTATGGAATTACCATGTCGCAGGCTAAATTAATTCTCACATCGACAGAGTTTCCCGGATATTTAATAAATTTTCCTAGTGAATAAAGCCGCCGTCGCCATTGCAGAATTATCGTTAGATGACTGGGTTGCAGTCGGATCGGGTTGGACCTACCTGCCTTATTTAGCACGTTATCAAGTGCCCGATTTACCTAAAGATTGGAGAAAGTTTTTGGACGGTAGATTTAGTGCGGTTTTGGAAAGCGGCCAAACGGGCAACACCACAATCGCCGTTCCGCGTGCCCCGTCAGTTAAGGTTTTTAATTTAAATGGAACCGTCGTAAAACATACTCAGTCGGGGGCCTATGAGTCACATCAGGAAAAAATCCTCGCGTATATTAAAGCTTGGAAAAACAAACATCGGACGCCTCATTTTAAGGGCTGGCCTGATTTCCAAGGCGGGCTGATCGGAATTATAAGCTATGAAGCGGTTACGCAGTTTGAACCAGTCGTCTCGGCTTCAGCTGACATCAACACCCCTTTAGCAGTTTTTATTAATGCTTCAGAAGTGTGCATTTATGATAAAAATAAAAAAGAACTGACCATTGCTATTCTTTGTCCGACCAATCAGAACACCGAAACGTCTTGGAAGGCCGCCCAAGCCCGGTCCCATGAATTAGCAGAAAAATGGATTACTACATGCGGTGGTAAGTCTCCTGAATTTTCGAATATCACAGATAGAAAGCCCACCATCTTAGATTTTTCATTAGATGAGGAGGCATTTAAAAATGCGGTAGAGAAAGTAAAAGATTATATAACAGCTGGGGATACTTATCAGGTTAATCTTTCAACGCGATTAGAAGTGCCCGCGATTGATGCCGCTAAGGCCTACGAATGGCTGCGACAAAATAATCCATCGCCCTACATGGGTTACCTAAAATTTTCTGAAGGAGAATTGGTCTGTGGCTCTCCCGAGTTATTGGTTGAGGTGATTGACGGTCAAGTACGTTCACGTCCGATTGCGGGAACTCGCCCTCGCGGTGGAAATGTGGAGTCCGATGAAAAATGGGCCCAGGAACTTTCGGAAAATAAAAAAGAGAATGCTGAACATTTAATGTTAGTGGATCTTCTGCGTAACGATGTCGGTCGTGTATCGGTTGCAGGGTCAGTTAAAGTCCCCGAGTTCATGGCGGTGGAGCGTTATTCCCACGTCATGCACTTAGTTTCTCAGGTGGAGGGAAAAATTTTACCCACAGCTACGCCGGCTGATGTGATTAGATCTTTATTTCCTGGTGGCACGATTACGGGTGCGCCGAAGGTACGTACGATGCAGATTATTTCTGAAGTAGAACCGGTGGCCCGTGGATTTTATACTGGCTCCGTGGGCTGGATTGGTGCCTCGGGTAATATGTGTTTTAATATTATTATACGTTCACTTTGGGCCACACGGGGACGCTGTTTTATCCAAGCAGGTGCAGGTGTGGTCGCCGACTCCGTTCCTGCACAGGAATATCAAGAGTCCATCCGTAAGGCCCAAGCGCCACTACTCGCGGCAAGCCAAGCCCAGTTATAATCATGCAGGCTTGGACTAATCAGAAATTTATTACCGTATCCGACCAGGCTACGGTTTCACAAATTAGCCCAAACTTCTGTTTCTTTGAAACCTTTGCATTGCGAGGAGGAAGCGTGGAATCGCCGGAGTTTCACGAAGCCAGAATGATGTCGGGTTTAAATCACTTAAATTTAGATAAAAGTAAGTTGTACTTAAATTTCTCCGATAAAATACATCACTGGTCGCCGATTCTTAAAAATCTTTTATCTAGCGAAAAACTTACCGATGCTATTGTGCGCTGGATGGTTATTCCAAGTAATGATGGTAGTTTGACGGAGTGGGTTACAGTGCGACAACTTCCTGCTACCCCAGCATCAGCAGATTTATTTTTGCTAAAAACGGTACGCGATAAAGCTGAGTGGCTACCGCGTCCTAAAACCGGACCATGGAAAAACTCTCAAGCCGCATTAGACGAATTAAAGAGTTTGTCGCAAAATCTCGATGTGGAAGGCGTCCAGTTCGATTCACTTGGAAATATATCCGACTGCACGCGTAGTGCGCTGGCGTGGTATGATGGTGCGGAATGGTTTACACCTAGTCAAAAAACCCAGTGTTTATCGAGTACCTCACTGCAGACCTTTCAAAATAGTCTGTCGAGCAAGCAATCCATCAAACACGCAAATCAACCATTTCCACGTAATGCCCAAAGTTTGATTGTCCTCCGATCCACGTTTGAAGGTGGCGCCGTGCTGGTTAAAAATGTTTTTACTTCCGAGCGTGAATTAATTTGGACTGCTCCACTCAATCAAGACGAAGCTAGGTCGGCTTTAACTCATCTAAAAACGTTTAGAGTTCAGCGCTCGGTAAGTTTATTATAAACAGGCCAAGCGGTTGAAAATATAAAAAGAGTTAAATAGATAATACTGATCAGCGATGAGAATGCTAAAGCAACGAGCAGCTCAGGAAATTTTATGCTCTGATTTTCGCCCGAGGATTGATGATAAGCCTTAAAGGATATCCACGTCGCGATGCACGCTAAAATGAAGAGGAAGATCAGTGAGCCCTGAAAATAATTGAAGAAAAAACTCGTGAGAGCGGGAAGGGTATGGGCCTCGCCTTTGATGATATTAGCTAGAATAGGTTGAGAGCGAAATGCGACTACACCGACCGAAGTGGGTAGGGCCGCGGTAAGAAAAACCGATAAGCCAGCCGCAACTTTTTGCTCTTTAGGACTCATAAGACGATTGTTTAGACCATTTAAATGAAGGTCAACCATCGGATTCTCCCTCGCAAATTTTCTAAGACACTACTAGGGTAAAAGGACATGGAACCTTGGTTGCTCTGGATCATTTTTATTTTACTCAACGGTAGTGCTGCCACGCTCTCATTAGTTGCTGGTGTCGTTTCCGCCTTTTCGTTGGGCGAAATTGAAGAGTTGCGACGTCACAACGCCAAAGCAGCCATTGCACTTGAGCGCTGTCGGGGTGAACAGGGCAACACGCTAGCGGCCTTCGAAGTTCTCATTGCTGCCTTTGTCGGGATGAGTGCACTTTTAGGCGGAATATTATTTGGCTCAAAATTAATTGAAATGGCCTCAACGAACTGGGCCTCGGCTGGATTATTTCTCTTTGTTGTTTTAATTTCATTTTTCATGGCATGGTTGACTGTAATGTTGCCTCAAAAACTCGGTACGCATTTTCGATTAAGTTTAGCTCCGAAAATTGCTCCATCACTCATGCTTGTCCGCGGTGCCGCTTATATTCTGCGACGCTTGGGTCGGATGCATGATTCATTGGCCACACCTGAAGAAGTGGGTTTTGATCGCGCCGATGCGGATATCGGCAGCATGGCTCAAGCGGCAGCGCGTGAAGGAAAAATAACACAGGCAGAAAGCACCCTGGTTGCTAACGCAGTGCGCTTGGATGATATTCCGGTTTCGCAGGTTTTAACTCCTCGTCCCGTCGTCACCGCCCTCGAAGCAAATCTTTCGGTGGGCGATGTTTTAAGACTCTATTCCAATGTGCCGCACGGACGCATGCCTGTTTGGGATGTTAATCCCGATCGTATTGTTGGCGTTGTTCGACGTCGCGATATTTTAAAAGCAGCGGGCGATGGTAAAAGAGAAATTAAAATTAAAGAACTCATGGCCCGCGCTCATATTGTACCCGAGAATGCTACACTTTCTGACGCCTTACACGATTTAGTTCGAGCTCACCAACACTTAGCCGTGGTAGTGGATGAGTTTGGTGCATTCGCGGGCGTCATCACGCTGGAAGATATTTTTGAATCACTCTTAGGTTTAGAAATTTACGAGAAAGACGACCCGCATCCTGATATGAGAGAGTTGGCTCGTCAGCGTGGTCATCGTTTCAATCGTCGATCCAGTTCCGACGGTTCAACTCCTAAGGCCTAAGACCATGAATTTAGCCTATTGGGTTCACCATTTAGATCCGGTAGCAATTCACTTCCCGGACGGATGGTTTCTTAAGGGCATCCATTGGTACGGTCTTTCTTATGCGACAGGATTTCTAATTGCGGCTTTGTTATTACATCGCTGGAGAATGAGACAATTAACTCCACTGCAATCCGCCCAAGATGAATCGAGTTTAATTACGGCGATTATGATGGGGGTGGTTCTGGGCGGACGACTAGGACACGTTTTACTCTACTCTCGCCAAGAATTTTTGGCTGATCCGTTCGTGGTCTTTAGAGTTTGGCAGGGCGGGATGGCTAGCCACGGAGGGTTTTTAGGAATCATCTTAGTAGCAGCTTGGTTTGCGAAGACGCGCCGAGTTTCCTTTTTACAGGTCGCCGATTTATTATGTGCGATGGCTCCTGCCGGGATTTTCTTTGGACGAATTGCAAATTTCATAAACGCAGAACTGGTGGGTCGACCTTCCGATGTTGCGTGGGCTGTTATTTTTCCACGCGAAGGAAATATTCCTCGTCACCCTTCACAATTATACGAAGCCCTCGGTGAGGGTCTGATCCCTTTTCTATGGGTTTATTGGCGTTACCCCAAAAAACTTCCCGCCGGACAGTTGGCGGGTGAATTTCTAATTATTTACGCGTGCGCTCGGATCATCACAGAAGCATTTCGTCTTCCGGAGGACGGATTTATTATGGGTTTAACGGCGGGACAATTTTGGACCTTGCCGTTATTAATCCTCGGTCTGACTTTGATTTTAATCAGCCGATTTAAATCGAAAGATGTTGCCCGCTGAGTGTGACTGAATGAAGTGTTAATCATGGTAACGGTTCCCTTATTAGATCTCGGCCCGCAGAACGAAGCTTTGGCGCCTGCGTATGAGTCGACTTTTAAAGAAGTCATGAAGTCGAACGCTTTTATTATGGGTCCACGCCTAGAGGCGTTCGAAAAGTCCTGTGCCGAATTCTTAAAAGTAAAGCATGCCCTCGGCGTGTCTTCGGGCACCGACGCCTTACTTTTGCCGCTCATGGCTTTGGGAATTGGTCCGGGCGATGAAGTTTTGTTACCCGCGTTCACTTTTTTTGCGACAGCTGGATCGGTCGTCCGCCTCGGAGCTATCCCGGTTTGGGTGGATGTTGAGGCACATACATTTAATATTAATTTAGCGGACGCAGAAAAGAAGGTAGGTCCTAAGACAAAGGCTATAATGCCTGTTCACCTTTTTGGACAGTCCTGCGACCTCGTTCGTCTACGTCAGTTTGCCGATAGCCATAAATTATTTTTAATTGAAGACGCTGCTCAATCGATGGGGGCACGCTGGCAGGGTCACCCGACGATGTCGGTCGGAGATTTTGGTGCGACGAGCTTTTTCCCCTCAAAAAATCTCGGTGGATTTGGTGACTCGGGTTTAGTAACTACCCAAGACGATACCTTAGCCGAGAAGGCCCGTATTTTGAGAGTGCATGGTATGCAGCCAAAATATTTTCATAAATATGTAGGCGCTAATTTTAGAATGGATCCGCTTCAGGCCGCTCTCTTGCACGTGAAGTTACCCCATCTTCCCAAATATAATTGTGCCCGTGCGGGGAACGCCCTTTTTTACCACAAGTTTTTAAGTACAGTTAAAGGGATTTCCATGAATGGACCCGATGCCCCTAGCGATGCTAAGATTCTTTTACCTCAGGATTTTTCGGGCGAGGGGATTTGGAACCAGTTTACGCTCCGAGTTTTAAGCGGTCAAAGAGACGCCTTAAAGCAGTTCCTCACGGAGCGAAAAATAGGCTGCGAAATCTATTACCCCATTCCGCTTCATCGCCAGGAATGTTTTAAGGGTATTGGTCGTGGAGCAGAACATGCGCCAGTGGCAGAAAAACTCGCCCAAGAAGTTCTCAGTATTCCGGTTTTCCCAGAACTTGCCGAAAATCAAAGAGCTTGGGTGGCCGAATCTTTAGCCGCCTTCGTGGCTCAGTAAATTAGAAGAAGCGAATTGTTTTCGCTCTTTGCTTCGCGTGTTCTTCATCCGTGCACGGTGCATTGGTGGGAACATCGGTTTCAGCACTGACAGGTTTAATGAGACCCTTTTCTAACATATATTTTTCGACTTCATCGCCTGAAATATCGGCCAGCATCAAGCCATCGATCTCGACACAAGGTGAAAGACGTTGGCCACTGCGCTCAACCATCTCGGCATAATTAGCCGGGTTGTTGATAATATCGATATCTTCGAAAGCCAGTTGATGTTTTTTGAAGATAGCGCGGACGCCGTTAGACCAACCACAACTCGGTTTAAGATACGCTTTGATTTTCATAAACTAGAGTTAAGGCACTCACCGCCAAAAATCAAGCAAGTCGGCCCCATTTTATGAATTAACTTTTTTCTTATGTAGCGTCTTGGCATCATACCAGTAACCAATCCCGTGTAGGGTGCGTAACGAGCCTAACCCCTCTGCATGTTTTTCAAATAAGACTCTGATTTTTGTTATATATTGGTCGACGGATCGACTACGGGTGTCGGCATGTGCTCCCCAGACGGCATGAATCAGGCTATTACGACTGATGACTACGCCGGGGTTGCTTGCTAGATAGTAGATAATCCCCAGTTCTTTTTTACCTAATTTGAATTTATTTTTTTCATCAAAAATAATTTCCAAATGGCCAGGATTTATCGTGGCCCCACAAAAGTTAAATTTATCGGTATCAAGATTTATGTTTGCGGCGATTTGTCGATTCTTCCCGTGATCACTTCGGCGGAGTACAGCTTTAATCCGTGCCATGATTTCAATATCGGGACAAGTTTTCAAAAAGAACTCATCGCAACCCAGGTTTAACAACTCAGCAATATTTTCGGGACTACACTGGGTTTGTGAACAAAAGAGAGCGGCGGGATTTCCGGTTTTTTTAATTTCTTCAATCAAGGATTTTGATTTCTCTAGCGAGTGATTACTTAGGAAGACACCTTGCACATTATTTTTTTCCAAAAACTTTAAGGCGAGAGACTCTTTTTCAAATTCCTGAACTTTAAAACCCGCGCCTTCAAGTTCCTCGCTCAATTTTTTGACATAGAATTCCCCGGAAATAATAAAAATTATGAATGGTTTATTTTTTCCAACCACAAGGAGAAGAGATGCAGTAACTTAGGGGTTATAAATTACTTCTCTTATTATATGGATTGATTTAATATTTATGGAAAGGTAAAATATTGAAATGAAAGCAAATGTAACCTTGCCTCCGACATCGCGAATCAAGTTTTTGCTGTTCATAATAATTTTTATAGGAACGGCCGCCTGGGGTGGGTACGTGCTCGCCAAGAATGCTCACCTGAAGCGTGCTAAGAGCTCGGCCGATCCGATTGAAGACCGTAGTTTGTTTGGGCGTTAGAGCTGGGCAGAACGAAATCTCTCTAAACTTTCAAAATACTTGACCAAGGTGGTCAGGGTCGTAAGTTCCCCATTCCACCGTGTGCCCCCTTCGTCTAGCCCGGTCAGGACACCTCGTTTTCACTGAGGTAACTGGGGTTCGAATCCCCAAGGGGGCGCCAAGGTGGATAATTTAATAAAATAGCCCAAGTGGGGCTTTTTATGGGGATATATTTAAGAGTAATGAATTTAGCCATTGCCTAAGTTCAATTTTAAATGAAAACTCAAAACCCACCCTATCTGGGCGTAAATAATGATAACACTATCAATAAAAACGTCCAAAAATCCTATGAAAAAGCCCCATTTTGCGCCGCTTTCAGCCCAGGAGAAGGAGCTGACAAAGTTTTTTGTAAAAATGGCCGCCATTTTGGGCGTTCAAAGGTCGGTCGCGGAGATCTATGCTCTTTTATATAGTTCCCCAGAAGCCCTTGAATTTGACGTTATTCAAGGCCGCCTAGGCATTAGCAAAGGCTCTGTCAGTCAAGGACTTAGGTTTCTAAAGGGCAATGGGATGGTGGAATCCATTAAGGTTACGGGAAGTCGCCGGGAGCGCTGGAAACCTTCGCCCTCTTTAGCAGCTTCGTTGGTAGGTCTATTGCGCAATCAGGTTCTTCCGAGTTTAGAAGAATCGAAACCACTACTCCAAAAATTAGTGAAAGAAGCGTCTGACCAAAATTTCTCGGTAGAGGTGATTGATCGGCTTACGCGCTTACAGCGCTGGAATAGTCGAGCACTTGAACTCTCCACCTTTTTACTCCCTCCCCCCGAGGCGTAATTAAGGCTGATTTTATTAGTAAAAATATAATACTTAACGTTCCGGTTCACCCTCCGGCACGAGCGGTAGCCTGTAAGCCTTTCTCAAAAACATCCTATGAAAATCGCAATCACTAGCGGATACTTTGATCCTATGCATCGTGGGCATTTAGAATTACTCAATTTATCGAAGGAGCAGGGCGATAAACTTTGGGTGATTGTTAACAACGATGTCCAAGCGGCCTTAAAAAAGGGCAAAGCGTTTATCGATCAAGACACCCGACTTGCGGTGACGACCGCGCTCCGTGTGGTTGACCGAGCCATCCTCGCCATTGATCAAGATGGCTCCGTGTGCGCGACCCTCGAGGTTTTAATTAAAGAAGCGAAAGCCCAAGGTCATGATATTGTCTTCTGTAAGGGCGGCGATCGTAACGCAGGCAATATTCCGGAAATGACGGTACTGCAAAAATACGGTGCTCATTTAATCGATGGCTTAGGCGCGAAAATCGACAGTAGTTCGCGCATCATCGCTGAAGCCAAAAACAAAATTTAAAACCAATGAAAAAACGCGCACTCATTACCGGTATCACCGGACAAGACGGTTCCTATTTAGCGGAATTGCTACTCTCCAAGGGTTATGAAGTTCACGGCGTCATCCGTCGTTCATCCAGTTTTAATACTGAGCGTATTGAACACCTTTATATGGAGGATTTGGTTCGCGATATTCACGTCAAAAAAATCACCCTGCATTATGGTGATTTAACCGATAGTACTAATTTAGTCCGAATCATTGGTGAGGTCCAGCCCGACGAAATTTATAACCTAGGCGCCATGTCGCACGTGAAGGTTTCGTTCGAAGTTCCGGAATATACGGCCGATACGGATGGCGTGGGCACCTTGCGATTATTAGAAGCTATCAGAATTCTTAAGTTAGAGAAAAAAGTAAAAATTTATCAGGCTTCCACCTCCGAACTTTACGGCAAGGTCACCGAAGTGCCTCAATCGGAAACGACCCCCTTCTATCCACGTAGCCCTTATGGTGTAGCTAAAATCTACGCGTACTGGATTACACGAAATTACCGCGAAGCTTACGGTATGTTTGCGAGTAATGGTATTTTATTTAATCACGAATCTGAACGCCGTGGCGAAACCTTCGTTACACGCAAAATCAGTCTCGCCGTCGCCAATATTGTTTTAGGCCGTCAGGACTGCCTTTATTTAGGAAATCTTTCCGCTCAGCGCGATTGGGGTTACGCCCCAGATTTCGTTCAATGCATGTGGATGATTTTACAGCACCATCAACCCGACGATTTCGTTATTGCGACGGGCAAGATGTACACGGTGAGAGAGTTTTGTAATCTCGCCTTTAAACGTGCTGGGATTGAGTTGGAGTGGAAGGGAAGCGGCGTCGATGAAAAGGGTATCGATAAGAAAACTACCCGCACCTTGGTATCGGTGGATCCAAAATATTTCCGCCCTACCGAAGTCGATCAATTATTGGGCGACCCCACCAAGGCCATTCGCGAACTCAAATGGAACCCCCAGCAAACATCCTTTGAGCAATTAGTGAATCGCATGGTGGATAACGACATTAAGACACTTTCACACAAACACCGCTAAATGGATTTGCAGGAAAAAATATATGTAGCGGGTCACCGTGGTATGGTTGGCTCGGCCATTGTGAGGGCTCTAAAAAAAGCGGGTCACCCGCAAATCATTGGGCGGACGTCGGAGGAACTCGACTTACGTGATGGTGCGGCTGTTAAAGAATTTTTTGCTCAAGAAAAACCGACTTACGTTATTATGGCTGCTGCCCGAGTGGGGGGAATTCATTATAACTCTACCGCCCCTTACGATTTTATTTACGACAATTTAATCATGTCGACCAACGTGATTGAAGCGGCGCGCCAAAGTAAGGTCAAAAAATTATTATTCCTAGGATCGAGTTGTATTTATCCGAAGCTAGCCCCTCAGCCTATTAAAGAGAGTTCACTTTTAACTGGGCCACTAGAAGTTACCAACGAAGCTTATGCTCTCGCAAAAATTGCGGGCATCAAACTCTGTACGTTTGCCCGCCAACAATACGGATGTGATTTTATTAGTGCGATGCCCTGTAATCTTTACGGCCCAGGCGATAATTTCAGTTTAGAAAACTCACATGTTCTCCCCGCCATCATTCGCAAAATGAATGAAGCGAAATTACGTGGAGATGCTGTCGTGAAATTATGGGGTACCGGCCTACCACTGCGTGAATTTTTACACGTTGATGATCTGGCTCAGGCCTGCCTGCTTTTAATGGATAAGTATTCCGAACCGGGCACGATTAACTTGGGTTCAGGGCAAGAGGTTACGATTCAGGCACTCGCCGAAACCATTGCGATGATTGTTGGTTATCACGGTAAACTAGAATTCGATAAATCGAAGCCGGATGGTACTCCGCGGAAAATTATGGATAATTCCAGAATTCAAGCGTTGGGTTGGACTCCCAAAACTTCCTTAAAGCAGGGCATCCAAGAAGTTTATCAATGGTATCTCTGGAACGAATCTAATCTCCGAAAATAAATTTAATGGTCACACTTTGTATTCCTGCTCGTCTTGGTTCTACACGACTGCCGCGTAAAGTTCTTTTGGATTTAGGCGGCAAGCCTGTGGTACAACATGTTTGGGAGAGAGCTAAGAAAGTTAAACAAGCAGAACGTGTGGTGATTGTGACGGATGCTGAAGAAGTGGCCGAAGTCGCCCGAAAATTCGGTGCCGAGGTATTGATGACCTCACCCAATTGTCCATCCGGTACAGCCAGGATCTCTAGCATCCTCGATCAGTTGCCCGGCGAGTTTTTTATTAATGTTCAAGGCGATGAGCCATTTATCGAACCCTCACTGCTCGACGATTTAATTACGTGTTGGAAAAAAACCCAGTGTTCCCTGGTCACAGCAGTTTCTAAAATTACTCAAGTAGAACGTCTCCAGTCCTCCAGTGTGGTCAAAGTTGTCCGGGCAGAAAATGGCGAAGCCCTTTATTTTTCTCGTAGTCCTATTCCATTTTTTAGAGGCAAAGAAATTAAAGATTGGTTAAATGAATTTCCTTATTGGTCGCACATCGGTGTTTATGGATATAATCGCGACGCCTTAGCTCGCTATCCTCAATTAGCCGCGACCACCCTGGAGTCGGTAGAATCTTTAGAACAACTAAGATTTTTAGCGCATGGCTTTAAATTTCAAACCATCGAAACACATTATCATCCTGTCGCCATTGATACCGCTGAAGATTTAGCGGCTGCTCGAAAACTTTTAAAATAATTTATGACTACACCACTCCAGTCTGCCCAGTCATTGTTAAAAGCTGAAGCCGAAGCGTTGACCGAACTTTCCCAACGTCTTGACGGCTCGTTCACCAAGGTGGTTGATTTAATTGCTAAACATTCTGGCAAAGTTGTTTTAATTGGCGTTGGTAAGTCGGGTCTCATCGCACAAAAAATTGCGGCCACCCTTTGCAGTACGGGGACACCCGCCATATTTTTACATGCCGCGGATGCGGTTCACGGAGATTTGGGAATTTTACAATCGGGCGACCCTATTATTTTAATTTCTCGTTCCGGTGCGACCGCTGAGTTGGTTCGACTCTTGCCTGTGTTGCGCTCCTTTAAATCACCGTTGATTGCCTTAGTGGGTAACACGCAGTCACCCCTAGCGACTCAATCGGATTTTGTTTTAGATATTGGTGCGCGCCCTGAAGCCGATCCCCTGGGACTTGTTCCAACGACGAGTACGCTTCTAACTTTAGCATTAGGGGACGCCTTAGCGGCCGCCTTAATTACGCAGCGCGGTTTCGGGGCTTCCGACTTCGCAAGATTTCATCCTGCAGGCCAATTAGGTCGCAACCTCTCGTTGACGGTCGGAGAAGTTTTTCAATCCATCGATCGCTGTGCCCGGGTTGATGTCACTGCTTCCTTACGTGAAGCGGTTATTGCGATGACCACCTATCCCAATGGAGCCGCCTGTATTTTAAATGCGGAAGGAATTTTAATGGGACTGATTACCGATGGAGATCTTCGTCGAGCATTGAGTCGAGGTATCGATTTAAATACCGCCAAGGTTGCTGATCTAATGACCAAAAATCCCATTCGGACCCATCCGCAGGTTTCTCTTGTTGATGCTGCACGTGTGATGGAGGATCGCCCCTCTCAAATTTCAGTTTTACCCGTGACTCATCCCGAAAACCAAAAGTGTTTAGGTTTACTGCGTATTCACGATATCTACCAAGCTGGACTCGTATAATTAATGGCCGAAGATCTTACATATTCTAAGCACGTTTTTTATAAAAATATAAAAACGCGCAGACCTTCGTTAACTCCTCGCGAGTTGGCTTTGTTTGCCGTGGCCGCCACCATTTTGATCATTATGCCGTGGGCCTGGGGTGGAGTGGTTTGGTGGGCAACCATGCTTACTTTGGGACTATCCTTGGGGGCTTTGATTATTGCCGTAGGTAATTTTCGGGCCCAAGCCATCTGTGCAGGAATCTGGGCAACAATCTTAGTAGCCTTCGTTGTTTTAAGTGTTCGCGGTATAATTTCTGGAACTAACGAAATTTTAAATTACATAACTTTTCCATCGGCTGCTCTGTTTGCACAACTTTTGGGTGCCAGCTTGCTTTACGACGATGTTAAATCACGCCCCGCCTCTGAAACTTTCACTAATTTATTAAGATGTGTCCCGTTCTGGATGGGCTTGGCGCTGTTTGCTTACTTTGCTATCCAAGGCCTAAACGCTTGGGGTAGTGTTACGGAAAGAGATTTATTTTGGAGAATTTTTAAAGAGCCTTACATCACTTGGCTGCCCAATGGACTAAAGGCTCCATTTCTCTCTGATGAGCATGATCCCGGCGGCATGAACGCTTGGCGCGTTTTATTAACTTTTGCCGGTCCCTGGATGTTTTTCTGTGCGTTATACATCGGGCTCGTTCATCGCCGTGCTTATATCTCTCTCGCCTGGGTCAGTATTATCACAGCCTGTTTGCTAGCGGCTTATGGTTATACCAACCAACTCACTGAAGGCACGATTTTAGGTTATCCCATTCCAAGTAATGCACGCACGTTTGGACCCTTCATTAATCGTACCCATGCCTGCACTTATTTTTATTTTAACGCAGCTATCGCCCTCGCTTTAACCTTTTGGCATTTCCGACGAAAAAAAGACAGTGATCGCCTGGGTGGACCACACTTAATTTCTCTTTTTATAGCCTTATTATTATTCTTTGGCGTTTTCTTAACTTTTAGCGTGGGTGGAATTTTAATTAGCCTAACCTTATTATTATTTATTACTCCGATTGCCTACTTCTTGGGGCTCCCTTTAAAAACTGGTAAGAGCTTGGGGGTTAATTTTATTAATATTATAATCTTTGTGATTATGTTAGGCGGTTTGGCTTATACCTATAAGTATGATCAGTTGGAGTATCGAATTAAGCAAAAATTTAAACAGACTTCGAAATCCTCAACGTTAGATGAAAGAGTAGCGCTGCGCAGTGCTACCGCCGAAATGATTAACGTCGGTGGACTTGAGGGCAAAGTTTGGTACGGCTGGGGTGCAGGTTCTTACCGCTGGGTCTCTCCTTATTTTCAAGCCCAACAACCCGCCCTACAGGATAAAAACCAAAAATTATCCAGCCGAGCTATTTACGCTCATTGCGACTGGTTACAAATTATTGCCGAGTGGGGGATCGTGGGCTTATTGCCTGTTCTCGTCACGATTGGATGGTTTTTTAAAAAGTCTCAAAAAGTTACTCGCCGTGGCCGCCCCGAAGCCATTCCGCTATTTTGTGTCTGCATGTTGTTCTTAATACACATGTTCCTCGACTTGTTGTGTTGGTTTACGCCGATTCTTTTTATCTTAGCTTTCACCGCGGCAATGACGCTTTGCACTTTGAATTCTAATTTAAATCTCGAAGAAAACTCTTAATTGCAGTGCTACAGATTCTTCAACATTTAGATACCGGACGCACCGAGTTGACCGAGGTGCCTGCTCCTGGACCAACCGCGGGCTCTTTATTAATTCAAACCTCACATTCTTTAGTTTCATTAGGAACCGAAAAAATGTTGGTCGAGTTTGGTAAAGCGGGCTGGATACAGAAAATCAGACAACAGCCCGAGCGAGTTAAAGATGTTTTAGCAAAAATTTCTACCGACGGATTAATCCCTACCATTAAAGCGATTCGCGGTAAATTGAGCCAGCCCATCCCTTTGGGTTATTGCCAAGTGGGGCAGGTCATCGACCAAGGCGGCGACACGCAATTCACTGCAGGTGATCGCGTCATCTCCAATGGTTCGCATGCCGAGGTTGTGAGCGTCAAATCCTACCTCTGTGCAAAAATACCTGACAATGTTTTATCGGCTGATGCCACATTCACACCCTTAGCCGCCATTGCCCTTAATGGCATTCGAATGCTCGATGTAAAGCCCGGCAGTCGCATTGTGGTGAGTGGATTAGGTTTAATCGGACAATTAGCTGTGCGTATTTTAAAAGCCCACGGGGCAGAAGTTTTCGGCATCGATTTAAATCCAGATAAGTGTGCCTTAGCGGAAAAACACGGTGCTCGTTGCTTTAAGGCTGAAAAAGATTCTAACCCGGTTTCAACAATACTCTCATGGACGGGCGGGCAAGGTGTAGACGGAGTTTTAATTACCGCCTCATCGCCTTCTCACGATATTGTCAGTCAAGCCGCGCAGTCCTGTCGCCATCACGGAAAAGTAGTTTTAATTGGAGTAATCGGACTCAACTTAAAACGGGGAGATTTTTATCGTAATGAGGTCAGCTTCCAGGTTTCGAACTCTTACGGCCTGCGCCAAGCAAATCATCCGTTCTCCGCTCAAGAAAACTTCAAGCGTGTCCTAGAATTAATGTCCCAAGGTAAGTTGGTCGTACATGATTTAATTTCTATCCAGAAATCCATCGAGGAGGCACCCGAAGTTTACAGCCACTTAACCGATCCCCAAATTTTTGGAATTTCACTGGTTTATCGTCCCCACCCAGAAAATCTAATTCGCCAAATTCAACTTAAGCCAACTGCGAACGACGCAGGATTAAAAGTAGGCATTTTAGGCACTGGAAATTTTACCCAGCGAACGCTTTTACCCGAACTCATGGCATTAGAAAAGCCGCCTCGTTTGGAAGTACTCGTTTCTGCTCAAGGTGCCTCCACTCTGTTTTCTGCTAAAAAATTTAATGCGGCGAGTGTGGCGACTGACCCTGAAGCTGTTTTTAACAATAAAAAAATAAAAGCGGTTTTTATTTCTACCCGACATCATTTACACGCCACGCAAACACTCACCGCTTTAGCGAACAGTCAGTCGGTTTGGGTCGAAAAGCCTCTCGCCTTAACCGAGCCGGATATTGATCTCATTGAAAAAACTTCCCAAAGTTCCTCCGCCATTTTAATGGTTGGTTTTAATCGCCGATTTGCACCGTTAGCATTACACGCCCGAAAAATTATCGCTTCTCAGGTAGGCCCAAAGATTATCACGATTAATATTAATGCAGGTAGTCTTCCGCCGGATCATTGGACATTGAACCTCGCTGAGGGCGGTGGAAGAATTGTTGGAGAGGCTTGTCACTTCATCGATTTGCTCAGGTTTTTAATTTCTGCTCCCATCAGCCAAGTTCATTTAATTGAGCGGTTTACCGATGGCCAAGACGGTGGTAAATATAAACTCGAATTCATGGATGGTTCTACTGGATATATTAATTATCTAACGAACCTTCCGAAGACTGTACCTAAAGAGATGATTCAAGTTTCAGGTACGGGATGGAACTTGGAAATCAATAATTGGCAGCAATGCCGAGGCCAAGGTGTGTGGGGTATTAATAAAGGTTGGGGCTTATTCCAGAAAATGGATAAAGGACATTCCAACGCACTCGCTTCGTTTATTCACGCGGTTGAATCACATCAGCCTTCGCCCATCCCGCTCAACGAAATCATCGAAGTTTCACGTTGGGCTGTGCGTATGCAGGCAATGACTCAGTCATAATTTTTTAATAATATCATGAAATCTATCTGCGTCTTAGGCTTAGGCTATATCGGCTTACCTACAGCCTCTATTTTTGCTACCAAGGGCCACCACGTTAATGGCGTGGATGTTTCTCCTCGAGTGGTGGATACCATCAACTCAGGCAAAATACATATTCAAGAGCCTGACCTAGATATTTTAGTCCGCGCGGCCGTACAATCGGGCAATTTAAAAGCCACGCTTAAGCCTGCCCCCGCCGATGTCTTTATTATCGCCGTACCTACACCGTTTGACGTTCAAGCTGATGGCTCGCGCACGCCTGATTTAAAGTATGTTGAATCCGCTGCTCGATCCATTGCTCCCGTCGTCGTCGCTGGAAATCTGGTAATTTTAGAATCCACCTCTCCTGTTGGTACCACAGAAAAAGTTAAAGAGTGGATTGAAGATGAATGTAAGAAACTAAAACGCGGCCAGGTGGATGGCATCCTTTACGCTCACTGCCCGGAGCGGATTCTTCCCGGACAAATGCTTAAAGAACTAGTTTCGAATGATCGTATTGCGGGTGGTTTAACTCCCGAAGCCTCCGAAATTTCTAAAAAACTTTATGAAAGTTTCTGCTCGGCACAGATATTTATCACCGATGCCCGTACAGCTGAAATGGCGAAGCTCACCGAGAACGCCTTCCGCGATGTGAACATCGCCTTCGCCAATGAGCTTTCCTTAATCTGCGATCGACTAAAAATCAATGTCTGGGAATTAATCCGTTTAGCTAATCGCCACCCACGGGTAAAAATTTTGCAACCTGGTCCTGGTGTTGGCGGACACTGTATCGCCGTGGATCCTTGGTTTATTGTTCATGCTGCACCGAAAGAAGCACGCTTGATGCGTACGGCCCGAGAAGTAAACGATTCCAAACCACACCACGTGGTTGCTCAAGTTATTCAAGCCACTCAAGGCATTACCCAGCCAGTGGTCGCCTGTCTTGGTCTAGCTTTTAAAGCCAACATTGATGACCTACGTGAATCACCTTCGGTTGAGATTACTGCAGAGTTGGCCCAAAAAGGATTAAAAGTTTTAGCGGTCGAGCCGCATGTCGAAAAACTGCCTGCCTCACTAGAAGGAAAAGTTGAATTAACCGACTTAACTTCGGCACTAAAGCATGCTCACGTGATTGTATTACTCGTGGACCACCAAGCGTTTGGCTCGCTCACCTTAGCTCAGCTCGCTGGTAAGAAACTTATCGATACGCGCGGAATGATAAAAAGTTAGTTTTATTAATGTATTTTTCTTTAATCAAAAATCTTGGGCCGAGTTGGTTAGCTCAACGCGTCTGGTTTAAAGTCGAAAACAAACTCGGCTTGCTAGAAAAAAGAATGCCCAAGCAATCTTGGGCAAGTCTGCTGCCTGCCTCCGTAGCACGCTCAGCGGAGGTATGGAGAAATAAAACTCCCTCTATGCCCATCGCTCTTATTTCACGAGAGGAACTTGCCCCATGGTGTGAAAGTTACGCCGTCGCGAATGGACACTCTCCGGTAGCCGAAGCCCGCGGTTTAGCGCAAGGAAAGATTCGGATATTTAATCACCGATTTTTTGATCTAGGCTTTCCGCTAAACTGGAACCGCAATGTTTTAAGTGGTCGACGTTTGGACTCCACCGCGCACTGGTCGAAAATCACGGACGCGGGGAGCGATGATATTAAGGGCGTTTGGGAGGCTTCGCGTTTCAGTTGGGTTTTTCCATTAGTCCGTGCATGGATTATTGAAGGTAGCGATGCCTACCCAGAAACTTTTTGGAAGTTATTCGAAGATTGGATGGAAAAAAATCCACCCAATCAAGGGCCCCAATGGATGTGTGGCCAGGAAGCTTCCATGCGATTGATTGCAGTGGCCTACGCCCTTCAGGCCTTCCGAAGTCATCCTACCACAACAAATCAGCGCATTATTTTAACGACGCAGTTAGCAGAAGCTACGGCGAATAGAATTCGTGGGCATATCTCTTATGCTATTTCTCAATCTAATAATCACGGAATCAGCGAAGCGGTAGGATTATTTACCGCGGGTGTGCTCTGGCCGAATTGTTCTCAATCAAGTGAATGGAGAGCCAAGGGAATCGAAACCTTACTGCCACAAATTGAATCACTCGTTAATGCCGATGGAGGATTCAGTCAGCACTCCTCAAATTATCACCGCTTATTTTTACACTTAATGATTTGGACGGAAGTGGTTTTACGATCCGAAGAACAAAGCTTTCCCCAAGTTACCCTTAAGAAAATTCGCGTGGCGACGAAGTTTTTAAGCGACCTTTTAGATGATGAAGGAAATGTGCCGCGGTATGGTGCGGATGACGGCGCTTGTTTATTTCCATTGAGTGGAGGTTCGCACGATGATTTTCGCCCAGTCGTAAATACTGCCAAAGTTCTCTTCTTGGGTTCTCGTTTACCTGCTGGACCCTGGGACGAGGAAGCTTTGTTACTTTGTGGTCCAATTTCCACGACGACAAACGATTTTTCAGTAGCTGACTTTGTTGATAAGCCACTTTCAGGAGTGTCGGTTCTAAGGAATCAGCTCGGCTCACTTTTTTTCCGAAATCCAACCGAGTTTAAGTATCGTCCAAGCCACGCCGATCAACTCCACGTCTCGCTCAAGTGGGGTAATGAATGGGTAGCTGACGATGTGGGGACATTTTCCTATAATTCAAAGCTGCCGGGGGCTGATGGTTCTAATGCCAATCAGCACAACGTGATTACGATTAATAATCAAAACCCCATGCGTCGGTTCAGTCGGTTTCTTTGGCTGCCTTGGACAAAGTGCAGTCGAGTTTTAAAATTAAATCAGATTCGCGCGGCACATACCGGCTATCCTCATTGTTCTTGTGAACGAACGGTCCAAAAGCTTCCGCACGGTTTTATCATCATAGATAAAATTAAAGGTAAAACGAACGGGGAAATCTGTTTGCGTTGGAATGGGCGTTCGAAATTAGCCCTCGAGCAATTATCCATTATTTGCTCGGCTGAATCAAAAGAAGATTGGCAAACCGCTAATGAAAAAACCGGCGAAGGTTGGTACTCTTCTAGCTATGGAGTCCGCGAACCTTCCTGGGTTCGTACAATCACTACCCGCGCCCAATCGGTTATTTTTGTGACCGCCATCGGCTGTGCGATTAAATTAGAAAAAAATGAACTTTGGGTAGATGGCAAAAAAACACTAATCTCATGAAGATAAAAAATATAACCTGTATTGGTGCAGGCTACGTAGGTGGCCCAACGATGTCGGTCATCGCTGATCGTTGTCCCGACATACGAGTCACTGTAGTCGACATGAATGCCGACCGCATTGCGGCTTGGAATTCTGATCACATTCCTATTTTTGAGCCTGGTCTAGATGTGATTGTAAAACGTGCTCGAGGTAAAAATCTATTTTTCAGTACAGATATTGATGCCGCGATTAAAAGCGCAGACTGTATTTTTATGTCGGTTAACACTCCGACTAAAACAGAAGGAGAGGGGGCTGGTCGCGCTGCTGACTTAAAATACATTATCGCCTGCGCTGAGCAAATTGCTCGTTCGGCCCAAGATTATACGATTGTGGTAGAAAAATCTACTTTGCCAGTACGCACTGCAGAAAAAATTAAAGAAATTTTAGCCAAAAACAGCAAGCACACCTTTGATGTGCTTTCTAATCCTGAGTTTTTAGCTGAGGGAACAGCTGTTAAAGATTTGGAAAATCCTGACCGTGTTCTGATTGGTGGCGAGAACCCTGAAGCAATCACTGCGTTGTCGGATGTTTACGCCCAGTGGGTAGCGAAAGAAAAAATCATCACGACCAATGTGTGGTCGGCCGAAATGGCTAAGCTGGCTGCCAATGCGATGCTCGCTCAACGTGTATCTTCAATTAATTCACTCTCCGCTTTTTGCGAAGCCACCGAAGCTGATATTGATGAGGTTGCCAAAGTTTTAGGCAGTGACTCACGCATCGGCGCTAAATTTTTAAAAGCCGGTATTGGTTTTGGCGGATCCTGTTTTAAGAAAGACATCTTAAATCTCGTTTACCTTTGTGAGCATCATGGTTTACCCGAAGTAGCTGCCTACTGGGAGCAGGTTTTAGTGATGAATGATTGGCAGAAAAAACGTATCGCCCAATTAGTTGTCAAAAAACTAGGTGGTTCGGTTAAAGGGAAGAGAATCGCCGTCCTTGGTTTTGCTTTCAAAAAAGACACCAATGACACCCGCGAAGCACCAGCCATTTCAGTTTGCGAAACTTTACTGCAAGCCGGAGCCGAAGTGGTGGTTTTTGATCCAAAGGTTTCAGCTCAGAAAGTTCAGGCCGACCTTACTCATCTTTCTGCTCATCATGCTCAGTTGAAATCTGCAAGTTCAGCACCGGAAGCCTGTGTCAGTGCGGATGCCGCCATTGTTTTGACCGAATGGGATCAATTTAAATTCATTGATTGGTCGAGTGTTGTCACCCAAATGTCACCTCAATCGTGGGTGTTTGATGCACGCAATTGCCTTAATCACGCTCACATAAAAACCGCTGGTCTAAATCTTTGGGTTATTGGAAAAACTCCCACAAAATAGCGACAATCTGGTTTTTGTTGTAGATAATAATTTTAGCTTTAGTTTATATAACAGCATTTAACTTTAACCCAAAATAAATCATATGTTTAAACACGATTACCAAAAACCAAAAGTAATTTCAGAAATTGGCTGTAACCATATGGGGAGTATGGATATTGCCAAAGAATTAATCGACTTATCGAAACAGTGCGGAGCCACCTTCGCAAAGTTCCAAAAGAGAAATAATAAAGAGTTGCTTACCGAGGAACAATACAACACCCCCCATCCAGTCCCCAATAATTCCTATGGGCAAACATATGGGGCGCATCGAGAGTTTCTTGAATTTAATCAGAAACAGCATGCCGAACTTAAAGCTTACAGTGAGAAACTAGGCATTCAATATAGTACCTCGGTTTGGGATCTCACCAGTGCTCAGCAAATTATCGAGCTCAACCCATTGCTCATCAAAGTTCCGTCCGCTTGTAATAATAATTACCCGATGCTCCAGGCACTCCGTGATTTATATAAGGGCGAGGTTCATATTTCTTTTGGTATGACAACCAAGGCCGAAGAAGAAGAAGTGGTTAAGTTCTTCGAAAAAACCGGTCAGGCCAAATCGCGCTTAGTAGTGTATAGTTGTACGTCTGGATACCCGGTACCCTTTAAGGATGTATGCCTGCTGGAAATTAATAGGCTCTACACCAGTTTTGGCGACCGCGTTAAAGAAATTGGATTTTCGGGTCACCACTTGGGAATTTCTATCGATATTGCTGCATACACTCTCGGGGCTCGATGGATTGAAAGACACTTCACTAAAGATAGAACATGGAAGGGCACCGATCATGCTGCCTCTTTAGAAGTACCTGGTCTACAAAAGCTAATCCGCGATTTAGAGCATAACCACAGTGCGTTAAGAGCTAAAGACACAGAGATTCTCGATATTGAAGCCACGCAGAGAGAAAAACTAAAATACCGAAAAATCTAGTGGAAGTACTTGCCATTGTGCCAGCTCGGGGTGGAAGCAAGGGTCTGCCTAACAAAAATATTTTGCCTCTTTTGGGGCATCCGCTAATCGCGTATAGTATTCTCGCCGCGAAAAAATCTTCGCTGGTATCGAGAGTCCTAGTTTCAACAGACTCCCCAGTTATTGCAGAGGTGAGCAAGAAGTACGGTGCAGATGTTCCATTTATTAGACCATCTGAACTCGCGGCCGACTTAAGTAGAGACCTAGAAGTTTTTCAACATGCCCTACAGTGGCTAGATAAAAATGAAGGATATAAGCCCGACTTAGTTATTCAGCTTAGACCGACTTCACCAGTTCGCCCTAAAGGACTTTTAGATGATGCCATAACCAGGTTGAATAAATCTGATGCTGATAGTTTACGTATCGTCACCGCCAGTCCGATCACACCCTATAAAATGTGGTTTGTTGATAATGAGACTTCAATCATGAGGCCGCTTCTTTCGCTCGATGGAGTTGCGGAGCCTTTTAATGAACCCAGACAAAGTTTACCAAAAACTTACTGGCAAATTGGAACACTCGATGTGATCCGCCCCGAGGTTATTTTGAACAAAAATAGTATGTCTGGTCAGCGAATTTTACCATACGTCGTCGGCCATGAACTCGCGGTTGATATTGATGACTTACAGAGTTTTAAAAAAGCAGAAGAAGTAATCACCAGCGGACACTATGTCAGATTTGAATAAAACGGTCGCGGTGATTGGTGCCGGCTCGATTGGCGAGCGCTGCATTAGAAACTTATGGCAACTCGGCTACCGTAGCATCCTTGTTTTTCGTCAGCGTAATTTACCCTTTCGTGATATTGGTGAAGCGACAGTTGAAGTAATAACCAACTGGAACGAATTACTTCAGCGAAAACCTTACGCTGCTTTTATTTGCACTCCTACTAGTCTGCACCTTTCTCAGTCAGTGGAACTCATTCGCCATGGGGTTCATACTTTAGTTGAAAAGCCCCTGTCGCATTCGTCACAGGGTTTTGATGAACTTCAAAAAGTCGTCTCAGGGGGTAGAGCTTTGCTTTGGGTGGGATATATGATGCGCCAGCACCCCATTTTAAAAATTACCAAACAGATTATTCAGGATAAAGAATATGGAAATCTGATTTCTATGCAAAGTCGCTGGGCGGAATATCTGCCCGATTGGCACCCCTGGGAGGACTATCGACAATCGTACGCCGCTCAAAAAGGTCTGGGTGGTGGGGTCGCTCTGACACTTTCTCATGATATTGATATGGTAAACTGGCTTTCGGGTAGTTCTGTTGTTACTTCTCACATAATAAAAAATTTCCGTAGCTCCTTAGAAGTAGACGTTGAGTCAGGTGCCGAAATTATCCTGCAGTACGAAAATGGTATAACAGCCGGACTCCACTTAAATTTTTACGAAAAAAGCAAAGAACGTTTTCTGAAACTGGTTTTAGATGAAGCCTCTCTGTCTATAGATTTTTTTGAACCCAGTCTCACGATTAAAACAAAGACTAAAACGGAAACCAAAAAATTTCCGAACTTTGACAGAAACCAGTTATTTATTGATCAACTAGGGGCTTTTATGAATCAAACCAACGCTTTCCAAGTGACGGATTCGCTTCGCCATCTAGCCGAGTCTCAAAAAATTATTTCAATTTGCCATGGATAACTCAAACCCTGTTTCTGTAAAAGAAAAAGTCATTTTAATTACTGGAGCGCTCGGCCAAATTGGTCAAAGTACCAGCCGGAGCTTTTTAGCGCAAGGGGCCCGACTCATTTTAGCGGATGTTAATTTATCAGCCTCCGCTGAGTTTATCAGAGAGTTGGAGGCGATAGGAATTTCTCGGGCAAATTATTTAATTAAACAACTCGATATTACCGACGAGCAATCTTGCCAACATTGTGTGGATAGTGCTGTTGCCCAATTTGGCCGAATTGATGTTCTGATTAATAATGCCGCGATTGATGCGAAGTTCGATAAATCTGGTGAGGGTCAGGTTAATAACAGCCGCTTCGAATTTTATCCTTTGTCGGCCTTACGTCGTTCGGTTGAAGTTAATTTAGTTGGGACCGTTCTTATTACTCAGGTGGTCTGCCGCCAGATGCTAAAACAAGGGCACGGCAATATCATTAACGTCGCTTCCACTTATTCCTTAGTATCTCCCAATCAGAATCTTTATGATTATGGATCGGGTGTAAGTCAGTTTAAGCCCATAGATTATATCGCATCTAAAAGTTTTATCCCCAATTTCACCCGTTATGTAGCGACATTTTATGCGCGCGATAATATTCGCTGTAACGCGCTTGTTCCTCACGGAATTTTTAACAATCACCCTGAGCCCTTTCTCAAGAATTGGGAAAAGCTCTCGCCCATTGGGCGGATGTGTGAGCGATCTGAATTAAATGGCCCATTCACATTTCTCGCTTCGGATGCCAGCAGTTATATGACGGGTAGCGTTGTGTCCGTCGACGGCGGTTGGACCGCTTGGTAGAACGAGAAGCGTGCGCTTGTTGGGTAAATTACTTTTTAATGCTCAATAAACTAGGCCCACTTAGGCTTAAATAAATTTTTATAAAAAATATGAATAATAACGATCAACACCCACTAGCTAATACTGCAGAAAATTCTACCCCTTGGGCCAATGGCTTTCCTTCGGGAAAGACCTTTGTTTTTGATATCGATGGAGTTATTGCAACGATCGTCCCGACTATTGATTATGCACTGGCTGGTCCCATGGTAGAAAATATCAAGCGGCTCAACAGACTATACGACGCAGGTAACACGATTGTCTTATTCACGGCACGTGGAACCGTTACTGGAATAAATTGGACTGAGGTCACTCAGAAACAGATGTCAGATTGGGGAGTGCGGTATCATCGATTACAGTTTGGTAAGCCAGCTGCGGATTACTATATCGATGATAAGATGATTGGTTTCGATACGCTAGCTGCATTAGATAAAATAAGCTAGAATTTAGTAAGCATGGCGACGATTGGTATACTTATTAATCACTACGACGCTCGGAATGATATCCGGGATTTAGTAGCAGAAATTTCCCGAAGTCATCGGGTAGTGTTATTATCTAGAGAAAAAACCTTGGCCCATCCCTTGCCTGTAGGGGTTGAACTTCGACCCTTGGTCTCGGTTCATCCCAGTAAAAGAAAATTTTGGACTAAGTTATTTACGTGGTTTGGTAAATTACCCCGCTCCAAGGAAAATTACTACATTAACGAGCTTTTTAAGTTGGGTCGACTTACTCCCCTTCGACAAACCTTTGGAAAGTTAAAACTTAATCTTCAGATGTGGATGCCGAGGTTTATGAGCATCAATCAGCTTCTGCCCATCGTGTCGCAATGCGATGCCACAGATATTTCCGACATCGACAGTTTTTTATTAATCACGGAATTTGCCGACATCCCCATGTTGGCGCGAATTTGTGACTCAGGAAAACCAGCCTGGGCCTACCTTTATAGTTGGGATCACCCCTGCAAACACACGGTGCTTACGGACAGGCTTACTGGCTATCTTGTATGGAATAAAAAATTGGCACTAGACATGGAAGAACTCCAAGGAATTTCTCAAAATAAGTGTAAAATTATCGGAGCTACTCAACTTTGTCCGATTGTTGATTACTTGTCCTCTACATCAACGCAGCCGCGCCAAGGCCGCATAGAGGGTCGCCCGTATTTTTATTTTGGATGTGGTACAGGCTACGCTCCACTTTCCCGGCGCGAAATTAGCCTGGTTGCTGAGCTAGCCGATCTCTTAAAGAAAGAATTTCCCGAACATTTATTATTAGTCAGGCCTTACCCAATGTTTAATGACGATTCAGCGCTCGCTGAAATTAAATCCAAATCTAATGTACGTATTGATGATGAGTTTAGATCTTTCCAGGTCGGTCGGTCATTGCGTTCGGTTGATATTCATAAGCGCCTAGATTTACAGCGTGGTTCGGCTTGTTTTATCCATGTTGGAACCACCATGGGATATGAAGCCGCCTTCTTGGGCTGCCCCGTTGTTTTCATAAATCTTATTGCTGACTCAAATACGGGAGGAGCACGAGACACGGAAAGCCTATCAACTTTTGCTCGTCAATATCACGTGCAAAGATATCTAGTCGGCAATTATCCATCCTCCGCTAATAATTTATTGGAAGCGATAGACGCTTTAAAAACTGCAGTGAGTTCTCCCGATCGATTGATTCCGTATAACGATTATGTTTCCTCAGGTACACCTTTATTGCCAATGGCTGAATTAACAAAAGATATTTTGGGTCAGTTGCTAAAAAATAGGCGCTAAACTATGAGTCGTATTTTTTATATTATATTTCGTTTCCATGCCTATGTTTTAAGGCGTTGGGTGAGTTGTATCCCTTTTCATTTAATTAGACTGCAGTTATACCGCTGGTCTGGACTTACAGCTGGAAAAAAATGCTCTATTTTAATGGGTTGTGAGTTGCGCTATCCTAACAAAATTATTTTGGGTGATCACTGTGTTATTAATAGGGATGTATTACTGGATGGCCGTGGTGGGCCTTTAACTATCGGTAATAATGTCGATATAGCTCAAGAGGTGGTCATTTGGACCCTTGGACACGATATCCAAGACGACTTTCACCGCGATAAAGGAGCACCGGTAACCATTGAAGACTACGTGTGGATTGGCCATCGAGCCATCATCATGCCTGGAGTGACGATTGGACGCGGTGCCGTGGTGGCTGCTGGTGCGGTGGTTACAAAGAGCGTTGCACCTATGACCATTGTTGCCGGAGTTCCCGCGCAGATAATCGGACAAAGACAAAGCGCATTGAGTTACACTAAGTGCCATCGCCCCTGGTTTGAATAATCAGCAAATTCAAAAATTTGAATTCCAATTCTAATCATTCCAAAGTTGCTACAGCACAATTGTTTCGTGTGGGCATCCTGGTAGCATTTGGGGGTTTTTTCGTAACATCGACCACTGCCTGGTGCTATGGCGTTAGTATCGAAGTAGCCACTTTTTTTGCGGCCTGGAGTATCTGTTCGTCCTTCCAGAGATTATTTCAAGCAGGTCAGCTCGCCGAAATTTCTTTACCACGTTACCTTAAAGAAAAAGAGGAATCTGGATTAAGTTATGCCCTCGATCGATATTCTTTATTAACCAACTGGGTGACCATAGCGTCGATTATCTTATCCGGCGTCCTTGCCTTAATTGCCCCCTCTTTAGCTGAACTGTTATTACCGGGGTTTGACCAGACTCAGACAAACAAGGCAGTAGAATTATTTAGGGCATTAATGCCAGTCATCCCTGCTATTGTCTATGGGGGCTTCCTTCAATCATTGGGAAATGCCGAAAAACAGTACGGCAGATTTGAGTTATGGTTATTCTTTGGCCAACTCGCCGCCGCAATCTCGGTACTTATATTACATAATTATGTGGGAGTCTGGGCGTTAGTTTGGTCGGCGTGGCTGACTCAATGGGTGGCGCTGATTGGTCGGCTCTTTTATTTAAATAAAGTAGGTTGTCGGCCGTCACTTTGCTTATGGATAAAAGGCTATAGTCCGCGGCAATTGTTTTCTGAATTGGGTTTAACCAGTACCTATGTCGGGGTGACCCAACTGTATCTACTTTCATTAAACGCGGCCTTAACTTTTCTCCCGCCAGGATTGTTTGCCGTTTTTAAATACGCAGAACTTCTTTTTGATCGAACATCATCCTTGGTTCTTAGGCCGGTCAGCACCGTTTTTTTTACAGATATCAGTCTCGAGGCTTCACGCGGGAAGTCGGGGTTACCAAAATTAATCACCAACACCCTGGCTCATTTTGCTGATTACTGGGGTTTGTACTTTTGTTTTATTGGCGCTTGCGCGACCCCACTTATCTCGCTGGCCTGGGGCAGTTCAAAATTTGATTGGGCGAGTGTATGTCTAACTTCAGAATTTTTGACCGTTCTCGCTGGAGTCTCTTTATTTCGAGCCATGGGTTTGGTTTTCAGAAAATACACCATCGCGATCGGCTCGGCACATTGGCAATACACGGGCTATATATTGGTGCAGTTAATCATGGCCCTCATAACACTGCCGATTGTTAAGACATTTGGATTTTGGGGCGGGGCATCCTTACTCTGTATTAATATCCTAATGTTTGGCTTGAGTGATCTTTTGGTCGCTATGACGACAGAAATTAAGCCAATAATTCTGATCCCCTATCGAGTATTCATAAAAACTTTTCTAATTTCTCTATTAACGATAATTATAGCAAAAGCTTTAGGCAACATGGTTTATGCTCAAACTTTAATTCCATTTAGTAACCACCGCATAGCCGATGCGATTGCCTTAATCGCCGGTGGGAGCGTTGTTCTAATAATGCTAGAGGTGGGCGGTCGGGCTATCGGACTTGGAGGAATTAAAGTTTTATTCAAAAGGTCATAACGTCCCAAACAAAAAAGAAGCGCATTAAGTTGCACTAAGTTTCACCGTCCTTGGTTTAAATAAAATTAATGAAGAATACTGAATCAGTTTTTAGAGAAGCAGAGTTTAATCTCTGGGCACAACGTGCTAAGCTAGAATTGGGTGAGCAATATATGATTTCCCGCTATCTCGACCCTCAGAAATCCACTCTAGAAGCGGGTGCGGGCGGCGGGCGTATTTTATTGGCCATGCAGTCAATGGGTTTCAGCCAATTAAATGGATTCGATTTTTTACCAGAGTTTATCGAAGTCGCTCGCCAGCGCGATCAAGGGGGAAAAATAAATTACCAAGTGCAAGACGGACGAAACTTAAATTACCCCGCCAATAGCTTTGAGCAGTTAATTTATCTCCAGCAGTTAGTTTCTTTAATAAGCGATAAAAATGACCGGGAGAAAATGGTTACAGAAGCCTTCAGGGTTCTAAAACCAGGTGGTTTAATGATAGTGAATGTATTGTGTATCAGGAGTCGGCGAGGTCTATACGCACCACTGCTTTTTTGGCTCAAGTGCTTGCGCTTTATTTTAAACAAAAACTTAAGTATTCAGAACCAGCCCTGGCTAAGACTTAAGGGTCAGCCAAATTTCAAAGCCTTATTTGATTTGGGTCCTTATATTTACTGGTTCAGCGAAAACGAAGCGGTTGAATTATTTAAGTCGGCTGGATTTGTCATCGAAGCCTTAGGGTCCGATGCACAAATTAAAAACCAAGGTTTATTTACAACTCTAAGCGTTCCCGCCAATGAGCCATTTTCCGGCAGCCTCTATTTAGTTTGTCGCAAGCCTCTTTGATATAACAGCTATATTAAAAAACTAAATTTCATAACCTTCAGTTTTAGTAAATGACTACAAAATATAAAATTGGATTATTTCCATTTGGGGGAAAGGAAAATCCATACACTAAAATGGTGGCGGATGCCGTTGAGCAGGGTGGAAATTCGCCTTTACCACTTCAGGATACTAAATTTTTCCCTATTCGCCGTGCATGCCAATCAGGGGTGGATTTAATCCATATGTTTTGGCCAAGTAATTTCTATCATTCGTCAACATGGTTCGGTACGCTGATTAAGAGAATTATGTTTGCCGATGGTTTAAACTGCCTTAGCCGCATTCCCTTAATTTATTCGGCAGATAATTTGTATCCACACGACGCCGCCTCGCCCGATTTTGAAAAAAGCCAAATCCAGAAAATTGTAAATAAAGCCGATGGAATCATTGTCGCCAGCAAAGCTGCTCAAGAAATTTTTTCTAAATCTTACCAAGTTCCTGAAACAACAAAGTTTTTCATTGTTCCCCACTGTAATTATATCGGAAAATATAAAGATACAATCAGTCGTAATCAGGCTCGGGTAAAGTTAGGCATCGCCCCACAGGAAAAAGTGATGCTCTCGTTGGGCCGCATCAACAAATACAAAGGCTTGGGATTATTAAGCAAAGCCTTCTTCGCTGCCGATGTTAAAGATTCCCACTTGCTCATAGCTGGATCTTGCAATCAGCCTGAGATAATCGAAGAAATAAATAGGAATAATAAATCTGAGTCAGCACGGGCTAAAATAACCATACATGCTCGGTTTATACCCGATGACGAAATTCAGGTTTACATGAGGGCCGCTGATTGCGTTGTTTTAAGTTACGACGACGTTCCCATGAATCCAGGTTCGGTTATTTTAGCGATGAGCTTTGGCCTTCCCGTTTGCTGCGTGAACACAGGATCAGTCGCTGAAATTCTGGGATCTCGTTGTTTATTTCCATACCAGCCCCAAGATTTAGATTCCATGGTAGCAGCAATTAAACACGCACTCGAATGCCCAGACTTATCCCAAAGAGGCCGCGAAGCATATGATTTAGCTATAAAGAATCACTCGCCCGCCTTGGTTGCTTCTCGTCTGCAGCAGGCCTATGCTGAAGCTATCAAATGAAGAGAAAAGTAATATTCATTACAACCGCCTGGGGAAAGGGTGGGACGGGTCCGGAAATCTATGCCCGCTACCTATGGGAGGCCTTCCGCGATGATCCGGAGATTGAATTTCATTTAGTCGCCACCGGCTCTGGTTCAAATCATCCCCGACTACATTTAATTACTGCTCCCCAAGACTCATTAGCTCTCTATAAAGCAGTGGCGGAAGCGGGTTTAAATTTAGCTAAAACTCTTGGACCTTCCGGAATTTTACACGTTAACAGTAGTAACCTCCATTCCAGCTTACTTCATTCACCGTGGCCAGTATGGGGGCAGATTAACGACTACGAAAACACCACAGTTTTTTCTCAGGCATTCAAAATAATTAAAACTTATGGAGTGCGACGCTGGGTCGCGTTGCTCCGTCGATGGTGGCTGGAGCGTCAATTTGTAAATGAGCAGGCGTTGACCTTGTGTAATTCTCAATTCACTCAGCAGAATATTTCAGCAGCCTATAAACCGAAACATCCTAAGCGTCTTAAAGTTTTATACAAAGCGGTAGATACCTCTCAATTTGAACGTCCCGCAGTCTTACCAGCCAATCCACATGGTATTACAGATAGTCGTCCGGTGTTATTATATGTGGGGTCTGATTTTCGTCGGAAGGGCTTAGATGATTTAATCAACGCCTTACCTTTAATTAAAAATCCGCTCCATTTATCAATCGCAGGCGTCACCGAACAACAATTCGTTAAAGAGTTTCCTGGATTAGCCCCTACATTAAACAACTCAGTTCACACCATTCAATTTCACGGACAAACCCCGCGTGAAATAACGAAAGCACTTTTCTGGCATGCGAACTTATTTTGCTTACCGTCTCGATCGGAGGCGCTCGGGGTCGCAATTTTAGAAGCCTTAGCTGCGGGCTTACCCTGTGTGGCCACCAGCGTTGGCGGCATTCCTGAAATTGCTCAACAACTCGGTGGATGTATTTTGGTTTCACCTGATAATCCTCCGAAATTAGCCTCAGCGATTAATCAAGCCATTACACATCCTCCAGCAGTTTCAAAATCAATCTTGAGCACGTCGCCTTTCACTGTTTCGGCCATGACCCAATCTTTACGTAGTTTATATTTAAAATGAGCTCGCCCAGTTTAGCGCCTCGGTATTTTTACACTTTCACCATTGGATATGCGTCGAGTTTAATCCTCGATCCATCGGGCAACCTCTTGCCCTATTTAAGTATGGGCATGATCCTTTATGGGTTAGCTTGTGGGCTTAAAAGTGCCGATGGAGGACAATTTTCATCAATTATTGTAATTATTGTATGTATATTTCCAATCGCTGCACTCAATTGCTTAGTTTCTACCAATCCGAACGACAGCGTTTTGAAATGGTTTCTCTGGTTAGCTGTTTTAATGGGAATGTCTTTAATGGCCTTACGTTGTGGGGCAAAATTAGATGAGCAGTTGGCTAAAAATATCGCCCCCGCCTTCTTTATAATATGGGCGATTTTAGCCTTAAGAGGAAATGCCATCGCTGATAATGCCAAAGAAAAAGCGACGGCGCTGCACCTCTCGGCGTTTTACGCAAATCTAGTCATCGCTTCTGGAATGTTCATCCCTCATAAATTTTGGAGAGTAGTGGTGGTTTCGATTGCTGCGGTGGGTGCGGTGACTTCGGGGTCTCGGGCCGCCTTTTTGTTTTTACCTTTAGTCTTCATTCCAGGTTTAATCTATTATTACCGAATAAGAATTTCATCTTTGGCACTTCTTGTCCTCGTAGTCGGTGCTTTGGCTTTTATTATGGATAATGAAGCCTTGCAGGCCATGACCTTCGGTCGCAAAGGCGAGGAAGTTACCAATATGAATGCATTGGAGTTGGCGCAAAAGTCAGCAGGAGGCCGCGAGGCATTGCGTGATATTGGGATGGACTATATTAAGAAGCAGCCTTGGGGGTATGGTTACGGACAGAGTATTGATATCGTTCTAGATGGTAAGAGCATGGGAAATAATCTGCACAATGGTTATCTCAATGTAGCCAGCCAAATGGGCCTCCATGTGCTTCTGGTTTATTTAGGCTTCTTTATTTGGCTAATCTTCAAATTACTCAGCGATCAAAGGGTATCCAGGCTTTCACGATTTTTTACACTAAGTATACTAACGTGTGTTTCCTTACGCGCGGTCAGTGAAAGTTTTAGTCTGTTCGACTTAGGGCACCCCGCTTCGTTTCTATGTATTTTTCTAATCTCTGTTTTTATTATTCGCACAAACAACCCTCGCAAACAATTTACATAATATGCGGCCCGCGTTACTTTATATTTCCGTTAACGATGGTACGGACACGAGGATTTTTAAAGAAATTAAAAGTCTGAGTAGGAATTTTGATATTACCTTTATAGGTGTCATCACCCCCACCTCGACACCGTCCATGTTGCCCGAGGGTTGTCGTGCTTTTTTAATCCACGGACTTCGTCGATCTCCCCTGACTATTGCTAAAATATTTTTCCGCTTAGCCTATTTAAGACCCTGGAGCTTTAAGTCTATCCACGTCATCAACGAAAACCTCGCCCTCATTTTATACCCACTTTTATTATTAAGCCGACACTGGGTGCTCGATGTATTTGATTCCTTCTTCCTGAAGTCGACATCACGCTTAACTAGTTTCTTTAAAGCTCTTCTTCAGCGCATGATTTATAGTTCAGCGGACGTTATTTTAGTTACCGACGATGCCCGACTCAATTTATTGCCCGCCTGGTCTCGGACGAAGGCGAGGGTTTTACCAAATTATCCTCTTACTGATAAACATGCCATTACCGTCAAAGCCGAGCCTGCGGGTCCTTTAAAGATTTTCTTTTCTGGATCTATTGGGGTAGATCGTGGTCTTCCATTTTTACTCAATTTAATAAAACAGGACTCCCAATTACAGGTCCACGTTGCCGGTTGGCTATATGATCAAGCAGGGAAAGAATTATGTAAGCACCCCCAAGTGACTTATCACGGAATTGTACATCAATCCGCCGCTGCCCAAATCGCCAAGCAATGTGATTATATTCTCTGCCTCTATGAGCCTAATATTGTTAATAATATCTATGCTTCCCCCAATAAAATTTACGATGGAATCCAGGCCGGCGTTCCTGTGATTATTAACCAAGAAGTTTTAGTTTCCGCTTTTGTGCGCACGGAACGTTTAGGTTATGTGCTGGAATCTTATAATCCTCCCGATGTGGCGATTATACTCGAAGAGTTAAAAGCGCAACGCGGTCAATACGGACATATTTCCAAACTCCACGGAAAATATACATGGGAAGTAGTGGAGCCTGTTTTAATCAACGCCCATTTAAATAACTAAAATGACTACCAGCATCCAGTCACATTCCAAACTACTATCGGTCATCATCCCTTGTTATAACGAGGAGGCTGTGATTACCGAAACGGTCAAAAGACTAAAGTCTTTCGCATCAGAACTCAAAAACTTAGAGGTAGAATTTATCTTTGTTGATGATGGGTCGATGGATCAGACCCGTCCGATTCTCAAATCCTTTGCGCACACCGACGAACGTATAAAAATTATTGGATTCTCTAGAAATTTTGGACAGCAGATGGCTTTAACCGCCGGTTTTGATGCGGCCCAGGGTGATGCCATTGTTTTAATCGATGCCGACTTACAAAATCCCCCAGAATTTGTTCACGAAATGATAAAGAAGTGGGAAGAGGGATATGATGTCGTTTACGGAATACGTAGCGTGCGCCCCGGAGAGTCCTTCTTCAAACTTTTTACGTCTCGATTATTTTATCGTATTCTCAATAAATTCTCTTCCGTTTTTATACCCGATACGGGCGATTTTCGTTTAATGACTCGACCGGTGGTCGATGTGTTAAAATCAATGCCCGAACAGGATCGCTTTATCCGCGGCATGGTAAGCTGGGTCGGCTTCAAGCAAATCGCTTTGCCCTATAATGTCGCCGAGCGTTTTGCTGGCGAAACTAAATGGTCGGTCTCCAAGTTAGTGATGTTGGCGCGCGACGCTATTTTGTCTTTTTCTAACAAACCTCTGGAGTTTATATTAGCACTAGGGTTGGGCATCACGACTTTGACGACCTTAGGTTTACTAGCGGTAATCACCCAAAAAATAATCACCGGGTTATGGGTTTCTAAAATGCTCATCTTGCTCCTAGTCATTGGGTTTTTAGGGGGAGTGCAGTTATTGAGTCTCGGAGTATTGGGACAGTATATCGGTCGGATTTACACGCAGATAAAAAATCGGCCTCGATATGTCGTCCAAGAATTTCAGGGATTTAAAAAACCACAGCACGTTGAAAAAAACTCTCAGCAGTAAATAAAATTATGTTTTCAAAAAAACTTTTTAAAAGAGGAGGACGCTTCCTCGTTTCAGGGCTGTTTATTACACTCTGTGACTTTGCTCTTTTTAAACTACTAGGACATTGGGGCCTCTCGGCTTCCTTGGCCCGAATTATCTCTTTTGCTTTCTCTTTTGGGCTATCATTTGTCTTGCACCAAAAATGGACCTTTGAGTCGACCCAATCTTGGACGCAGTCTTTTTTGCCTTACTTGCAATCCCGTCTAGCTGGATTTTTATTAGCTCAAATTGTTTTCATGATCATGCATGACGGGCTTGGCCTTACGGATAATATTTCCTTTGCAATCCAGCTACCGATTCAACCCGTGGTTAATTTCCTAGCAGGTTACTTTTATGTTTTTAAGGAGGGTAATTCAAAATTTTCATCACCCGACAAGCGATTGTGGTTCGAGGTTATTTTAGCTCCGTTACTATTATTCATCGTTTTAGTAATTCCTTTTCACAATACTCGAATGCAGGGCCCCATCTGGGTTGTGCCCTATACTTCGGGTGCGGCGAATTGGTCTCCGGGTCAGCCTTGGAAGGTCGCTGTCGGTGATGACGTATTATATAAACAGAAAACAATTGAACAACGCTGGGTGGACGTTGCTACTCCCACCTCCAATCCAGAAAAACTAATCACTTATTCTACACACGATGAAGGGTGGATGTGGGTTTTATGGTTCACGCGCAAGGCTTTCCCATTCTTAGGCGATCTGCAGGGTGCTGTATTTCTAGCCATCTTACTGCACTTAATTTTATCGATGCTTATACTTAATAAGCTCCAAGCAGGTTGGCCGAGGTATCTATTCATTTTCATTTTTGTCTGTAATCCTCTTACGCTCCATTTAGTCACCTTTCCTTATTATTACTACTGGCAGGCCTTTCCCTCACTCTTAGCTGTAATCCTTTGGCAATACCGTGAAAAAATAAATGTCTGGTACCTACCTGGGTTGGCTCTGTTTTTAGCGTTATGCACCGCCATTAGGCCTAATGTTATTTTTATAGCCATCGCCGTACTCGCCCTGGCTCTTTATTTTGTCCGCCACTGGATTACCTATGTGAGCGTGGTTTTATTTGCGGTGTGTTTTTGTTTTATTCCGAAAACCAATAAGATGATGTGGCACACCGTTTACACCGGCTTAGGTGCTTACCCTAATAACTCAGGATTATATTTATCCGACGATTGTTCTTACGCTTACTATAAAGAGAAAACAGGCATCAGTATTGATATGTCATTTGGGCAAAATTATTACAATAAAGAGCTCCGGCATGACTACAATGAGTCCCTTAAAAATGCCTCAATCGATTATATCAAAATGCACCCAGCAGATAGTTTGAAGAACGTGTTTTTAAATCTTAGTATAGGTGTGCTCTCTCCTTATAAGCCAGGCGCAGCCGCGTGGATTTATTACGTTCAAGCTTTACTTGGCTTAATTTTCTTTGGTTTTTTAATTTGGCTACGCCAGTGGCTAGCGTTAATCGGACTGGTTCTATCTTTAGGCTGCATTGCCATCATTTATCCTCCGATTGCGGCTTATGCCGTGGGCGGACTAGTTTTCACCGCTTGGGGTTTAACGCAAATGATCGCCCACGGTATTTCACGTTTCAAAAAAGTATAATCTAAAATCTTTATGAAAAAAACTGTCGCAATTATTGCTGGCACTCGTCCCGAGTGCGTAAAAATGGCTCCAATTTATTTTGCACTCCAAGAGTCCAAAACCATTCAGCCTATTTTTCTCTCTACGGGTCAGCACCGCCAGATGCTCGATCAGACCTTGGGGGTCTTTGGTATCAAGCCCGAGTTTGATTTAAATTTAATGCAACCCGGACAGACATTACCCGATCTCACGGGTCGCGTCATCCAAGCTGCCTCCGCTTGGTTTGTGGAACATAAGCCCGCTGCCGTTTTGGTGCAGGGCGACACCACCACGGTTTTAGCTTCGGCCATTGCTGCCTTTTATAATCGCATCCCGATTGGTCACGTGGAGGCGGGACTTCGCACGGGCAACATGGATTCACCTTTTCCGGAAGAAATGAACCGCCGTTTAACTTCTCCGCTGGCGCGTTGGAATTTCTGTCCTACGGAAATTTCTAAAGCGAATTTAGTCAAAGAGGGAATTAACCCAACAAGCTGTTATGTTACCGGCAACTCAGTCATCGATGCCTTGCTTCACGTGAGAAAAAATCAAAGTGTCCGAGGGCTGTCTGCTCAATCCGTCGCTGAAAAAGTCGGAATTCCTGCTGCCTTTGCCCAAGAGTTTTTAGCAGATGGCGCGCGTAAGCCATGGATTTTAGTTACGGGTCACCGTCGCGAATCTTTCGGCGGAGGGTTTGAGCGCATTTGTGAATCTATCAATCGCCTTACGCAAATTCACCCTGATGTGGGCGTGCTTTACCCCGTGCACTTAAACCCACAGGTCCAGGGACCGGTTAACCGCATTTTAGGATCCAATCCACGCATCGCCCTCGTTGCTCCCGCTGCCTATGAAGAATTCGTTTGGTTGATGAACCGCTGTACCTTCCTGCTGAGTGATTCTGGCGGCGTGCAAGAAGAGGCTCCTTCCTTAGGTAAGCCGGTGTTGGTAATGCGCGACACTACTGAGCGCCCTGAGGGCGTTGATGCTGGTACCTGTCGCCTCGTTGGTACGGACCCTGAAGTGATTTTGCGCGAAGCGGATCTACTCTTAAATAATCCAGGAGAATATCAACGACGCTCGAGTTTGAAAAATCCTTACGGTGATGGGCAAACTTCACATAAAATCAGACAGATTCTTGAAGCCGGTTTGAATCAATAAATAAAAAGTGCGGATACTTTATTTTCATCAACACTTCACCACCCCTAAGGGTTCAGGTGGCACTCGATCGTATGAGTTTGCCCAGGCGCTCATAGCTCGTGGGCATCAAGTGACTATGGTCTGTGGTCAAATGGATCGCGATTCACTCAATTTACCGTTTGATGAAAAGAGGGGATGGTCGCGTGGGTCCATTGACGGCATTGATGTCATTGCCTTACCCTTGCGCTACTCCAATCACGACGGGGTGGGTCGACGCTTAATCACATTTTTTAAATATGCGCTTAAGAGTATTAAAATCGCCCTCGATTTCGAATACGATGTAGTTTTTGCAACTTCGACCCCGCTCACCGCTGCATTACCGGGAATTTTTGCCAGTTGGTTAAAAGGAAAAAATTTTATTTTCGAGGTGCGTGATTTGTGGCCCGAATTACCCAAGGCCATGGGAATGAAAAATCCTATCCTCCTCGGCGGCATGTGGGTGATTGAGGGGTGTGCGTATCGAGCCTCCTCGGCTTGTGTTGGGTTATCACCAGGGATTGTTCAGGGTATCCGCCATCGCTCCGCAAAAAATCATCCTATCGCACTCATTCCTAATGGCTGTGATCTCGAAATTTTCAAACCCCAGCCGAAAGTTACCATAAAAATTGAGGGTATCAAAGCGGGTGACTTTGTGGCAGGTTTTACCGGAGCTCATGGTAAAGCGAATGGACTCGACGCTATTATTGAAGCAGCGCGTGAACTTAAAAAAAGAAATATCCAAAATATTAAATTTCTCTTAATCGGCGATGGCTCGGAAAAAGCACGTCTCCAAAAAGTTGCCGCCCACGAACAGCTGGAATCGATTATTTTTCATCCTCCCATTTCAAAGTTGGCGCTAGCCCAAATTACCGCGCAGTTGGATTGCGGACTAATGTTCTTAGACAATATCCCTGCATTTTATTACGGAACATCCCCCAATAAGTTCTTTGATTATATCTCAGCCGGTATACCGGTGATTAATAACTATCCTGGTTGGTTGGCGGAAATGATTACAGAAAATCAATGTGGGGTAGCTATTCCGCCTAAAGATACGCAGGCTTTGGTAAATTCTTTAATAAACTTGTATAATAATCCCAATCTGTGCACAAAGATGGGTCAATCGAGTCGCCAACTCGCCCAAGCACGGTTCTCGAGATCACACTTGGCCGGACAGTTTTGTGACTTTATCGAACAACAGTCCTCCTTACTTTGAGTTATCTATTAGAACAAGTTTACTTTATTTCAGATGTCGTAGAATGGACCAATCTTCTAAAAGTTTTGGGATATTCGGATATCTATCACACGTTTGAATACACTAGCTTGGACGCCGAAAGAATGGGCGGAGTGGGCAATCTTATCATCGTCAATATGCCTACCGGCATCATTGGACTTCCCGTTATTTTCAGGAAAATTTCCAACGAAAATTGTTATATCGATGCAGTATCCGTTTATGGTTACAGTGGGGTCTTAACTTCTTCATCGATCACCCCTGAGGATTTTGCCTCTGGAATTAAAAAAATAAAAACAGCCTTAGCCGAGCGAGACTGCGTCAGCTTTTTTAACCGAGAATCTAATTTCACTCGCTACCGCTTACCCGAATCTACAGAAACAGGAAAAGTTTTAGCCGTGGATTTAATGCAAGGCCCCGAGGTGTACGAAAAATCTCTGGCCGAGGGTCATCGCCAGGAAATTAAAGCTCTCCGTAAGTTAAACTACACGGTAGTTAAATCTAAGGATATCAAAGCAATCCTAGACTTTCACGAAGTATACGAACAGACGATGCTCCGTCGTGGGGCAAAAATTAATTACTTCTTTAGTGTAAACTACTTCGAGTCTGTACTAAAAATTCATTCCAGTGCTCCCGACTTACGTGCCGTTTACCACGAGGGCAAAATGGTAGCTGGCGCCATTTTTATCACTCAAGGCGATCACATGTACTATATGTTCTCAGGAAGTATTCTGGGCGTCTCCCACTACCCAGCAATGAAACTCATTTTAGATCAGGTGATTCGGGAAAATTTAAACAATGGTAAAAAATTACTTCATTTGGGTGGCGGCTTAGGCGGTAAACAAGACTCCTTGTATCAATTTAAGTTCGGCTTCGGAAAAGTCATTTTACCATTTTACACCACTCAATGGATTTTAATGCCCGAGGTGTATAATCGCTTGAGTGCTCACGTATCAACAGAGACTAGCTTCTTTCCTAAGTACCGGAGCGCTTAAGGCCTAAAACAGACAGGACAAGCCCTCGGTAACGCTCATATAATTAATGATCACACGTTCACAAATTTTAGTTCTTATAATTAATCGCTTAAAGTCCTTGGGCGTTGAGTTGCACAAGCCCGCGTTGGTTGAGGCGACTGAGCAAACTCGACTCTTTGGCGATAAAGCCGATCTCGATAGTATGGGCCTAGTTACTTTAATTGCGGACCTTGAATATGACCTCCAACAAAACCTAGGACGCACCGTTTCTCTGGTAGACGAAAAAGCAATGAGTCGACTCACCTCACCGTTTCGTCGTGTCGATTATTTGGCGGATTATTTAGTCGAATTACTCAACGAGCCAAAATCTTAAAATGTCTAATGCTATCATTACCGGAACTTCGCGCGGACTGGGCCGGGCTCTCGCAGAAAAATTACTGAGCTGCGGTTGGAGTGTTTGTGGCCTGTCTCGTACTTCTTCGGGTATTAAACATCAGTCCTACACCGAGTATTTACTAGATGTTACTGATGAGTCAGCTGTGCGAAACGTAGTAAAGTTAATCAGCCAAAATTCATCGCCCATTGATTTATTGGTCAATAACGCGGGAGCTGCATCGATGAATGCTTTTTTACTCACGCCCGCGAAAAAAGCAGAATCACTTATTAATCTAAACTATCTAGGTACTTTTCATTGCATGCAGGCGATTGGTAAATTGATGGTACATCAACGCCGTGGATTGATTATTAATATTACAACGGTTGCGGTTCCTCTATCCCTCGCTGGGGAAGCCGCTTATGTTGCGAGTAAGGCCGCCGTAGATGCTTTAACTAAAGTCGCTGCCGGCGAATTAAAGTCACAGGGAATTAGTGTGATTGGTTTGGGGTTTGGGCCCATGGATACCGACTTAACTAGGGCAGTTAATAAAGAAAAACTCGCCGAAATTAATCAGCGTATTAGTCGCCCCTATGGAACAACACTCTGTCAAGCCGTGGATTTTATTCTAGATCATCTAAGCAAAGAATCAATCAGCACAGGCAATATTTATTATTTAGGTGAAATTCCATAAATGAATAATTGGTTACTCGAGAGGTTTAAAAAATTTAATACTAAGCCAGCCCTCGCAGGACACTGGGGTCAATTTACGTATGCGGACTTAGTCCAGTTAGTAGAAAAAATTGAAAGTGAGTTTAAGACTTTAGCTGGATCCACGCCTACAACGATTGGCCTAGTGGGAGATTGCTGTCCCGCCAGCGTCGCTTGGTTAATCGCCTCCGAGCGCTTACAGCACTGGGTTGTGCCGATGATGGACCACGCCCAAGAGACGGCGGAAAAACTTAATCAAATCCACGCGCAATGGGTAGTCATCACCGAGGGTTCGACCTGGAAAATTTATCCACGCGCATCCACAGGAACTTTGCAGGTGGAGAGCAGTCAGTCGCTTCCTGCTCACCATGCCGGCTTAGTTTTATTTTCGAGCGGCACCAGTGGAAATCCGAAGGTGATGTTGCAAGATTTAAGTGTTTTGTTAAATACCTATGAAGCCCGTCATGAAAATTCACTCACGCTCTTGAGTTTATTGGGCTTTGATCATATCGGTGGTATTAATACACTTTTGGGCGGATTAGCAGCCGGCTCGCAGATTGTGATTCCGGAAAGCCGCGCACCCGAGCACGTCATCGCGACGATTAAAAAACATCAGGTAGCGATTCTCCCTGCTACGCCTACTTTCCTTAATTTACTTTTAATGGCCGCAAGCCATCGGTTAACGGACTTAGCTTCACTGCGTTTAATTACTTATGGAACAGAGCCGATGCCAGAGGGTTTATTGGCCCGTCTCCGCCAGATTCTACCTGCGGTGCGTTTAATTCAAACTTTTGGTACAAGCGAAACGGGAATCTTAAAAACCGAAAGTCCCGATGCTGATTCAAATTTTTTAAGAATCAACGACCCGTATGTAGAATGGAAGATCGTGGAGGATGAGCTCTGGCTTCGAAGTCGGACGCAAATTCGCGGATACCTTAATGCCTCCAACGAAAAATTTACGTCCGATGGTTGGTTTATGACTGGAGATAAAGTGGAACGAGGTCCGAATGATACGATTCGAATTTTAGGCCGCACAGGCGAAATGATTAATGTCGGCGGCGAAAAATTAATGCCGACCGAGGTTGAATCGATTATTCTAAGTGTCCCCGGCGTGATTGACTGCCGAGTCTTTGGAGAAAAAAATGCCTTGGTCGGTCAAACGGTCGCCGTCGATGTTGTGGCCGCCGACGGCCAGAACTGGGAAACATTGCGTGGATTAATCAGACAGACCTGTCGCCAGGCGTTAACCGCCTATAAAGTCCCAACCCGACTGAACTTAGTGAGTGCGATTTCCACGAATCGGCTTAAGAAACAAAGAACAAACTAAGCCATGCAGATAACCCTTTCACATTTTCGCTTGGCTGGTTTGGCTGTCTCCACGGGGACTGATACCCGCGATTATATAAAAGACGGATTAGCTCATGGTATCAATCTCGCCCACTTAGAACGTGTCGCTAAAACGATTGGACTAAAGGAACGTAAGGTAGCCTCGCCAGGTGTGACGGCGTTGGACTTATGTGAAGATGCTACGCGTCGACTTTTGGCTGCGATGGACATCGATGTCTCCACCATCGATGCCATTATTTTTGTCACCCAGACTCCTGATCATTCTCAACCCAACAACGCTTGTCTTTTACACGGCCGCTTGGGTTTAGCTAAATCTTCCATCGCCTTTGATTTATCGTTGGGTTGTTCAGGCTGGGTTTACGGATTGCATCAAGCAGGTTTACTTTGTGCTCATGGCGGGGCTGGTCGTGTTTTACTATGCAGTGGCGACACATTGAGTCGATTAACGCATCCACAGGACCAATCGATGGACCCGCTGTTTGGTGATGCTGGATCGGCTGCTATTGTGGAACGCACGGGCACGCACACACCTTGGTATTTTGTTTTGGGATCTGACGGAAAACTCTCCACGACCATTAAAGTACCTGCAGGGGGCGCCCGTTTACCGGCTTCATCGGAAACTCGCGTAGAAAGTAAAGACTCCAACGGGAATGTTCATCACGCTGAAAACCTAATGATGGACGGCGCCGAGGTTTTTAATTTTTCCCTCCGAGAAGTCCCTGCCGCTATCAATACAGTTATTAAAAACGCTCAGTGGAATTTAGCAGAGGTAGATGCGTTGGTTTTACACCAGGCTAATAAATTTATTATCGAAAATATTGCGACTAAGTGTGGATTAAAGTCTGCCCATGTTCCGTCGAACTTAGTTGAGAAATATGGCAACCAGAGCTCGGCCTCTATTCCTGCCGCAATGATTGATGGCTTAGAGGAGAAACTCGCAAGCCGATCACAAAAAATCGTGGGCTGCGGATTCGGGGTAGGCCTTTCTTGGGCAGCTTTTGCTTCCGAGATTGGTCCAGTCATTACGTGTCCTATTCAACCTTATCCTTTAAAATAATGTCATTAACTTTCGAATCTTATCTTCAAGCACTTCAAAAAGAAGTCGATGTACTCGTGGGAGTGTCGCCCGATGCTCCCTTGAGTGGATTGCCGCAGTGGGATTCGCTGGCGATTTTATTGGTGATGTCCCATTTCGAGCAGACTTATAAAATGACTATCACGGGCCAAGAAATCCGTCAGTGTAAAACCATTCGAGAACTCATTCAACTCATCCCTCAATCATGAAAAACCTTTTTATTGTTGGTGCCGGCGGATTTGGTCGCGAAGTTTGTGCCTGGATCAAGCAACATCCTGAATTTAACAAGAGTTGGGTTCTAGCAGGATTTTTGGACGACAACCTCGACGCCCTTAAGCCATTTAACAATTTTGCGAGTGTGTCGCTTCTTAAAAATCACCAAGTCCTAAGATCTAATGTTTATGTATGCGCTTTTGGACTTCCCTTAGTTAAATCAAAATTACTCGCTCCGTTGATTGAACAGAGGGCGGAGTTTATTTCTTTTATTCATCCTACGGCCGTGATTGGCGAAAGAGTGAAGTTGGGGCGCGGTGTTATTGTTTGTCCTGGAGCGAGTATTTCCGTGGATATTTCGATTGGCGATTTTTCGATGATTGGGCCGAACACGACCATTGGACACGACGGCACCATTGGTGATTGGTGTACGCTGTGTGCCCAGTGTGATGTCACCGGCCGCGTTACCATTGGCGACGGAGTCTTTTTAGGAAGTCGGGTTTCGATTATACCGAGCAAAAAAGTAGGCAATAAATCGATTCTTGGTGCTGGCTCGGTGGTGATATCCGATGTGCCCGAGGGCGTGACCGTGGTCGGCAACCCGGCGCGTATTTTATAAATCTCTCATGAAAAAATTCATTCTCTATTTTGGCGGCTTTTTATTACTAAGCGTTTTTGCCTTGGTCGTTTATACGGAATTTTTAACCCCCCGTTCACGTCGTTTCACGGGGAGTCTCGAAAAGATTTTACCGTCCGACGGTTTTGATGGTTGGAAACGTGAAGCTATTCCACTGGGCGATTCCAATGCAGCCAAAGCTAATGTGCAGGGTATTTTAAATTACAGTCAGGCCGTTCAGTATTTATATACAAAAAATAAATCCCAATTTCTTATTTATATTGCTTACTGGGAACCTTCCACGGTTTCGGTGGCCGATGTGGGGACACACAATCCTGACTCGTGTTGGGTTAATAATGGCTGTACCCGAACCGATCGCGATTTTGCCGTGGCAGGTACGGTAGGCGCTCGTGCCTTACAGCCTTATGAATACGGACAGTACATCACCCCGCAGGGCTCTCGTCAGAATGTACTATTTTGGCACTTGGTGAACGGGCAGCCCAATCGTTACGCCGATCAAGAACAAGGCTGGCGCGCAGGACTCAAGGGACGTATCGAAAGACTTCCCTTGCTTATTAAAGACTTCAAAGAATTTGGACTTAATCAGAAGAACGAACAAATGTTTATCCGCGTCTCTACTTTTCTGCCTGTCAAAACTTTACTCGCCGATCCATCGAACGAAAAAATTTTTAATGCCTTAGAGGAAATCGGAATCTTTCAAAACCAAGTTTGGAAATAATTTATGCCGCGAATCTATTTATCTGCACCTGATATCGGGAAACTCGAACAGGCTTATGTGAATGAGGCCTTTGCCACTAATTGGGTCGCTCCCGTGGGGCCACACATTGACGCCTTTGAAAAAGAATTTTCTCAAGTCGTTGGGACCAAATATGCCGTCGCTTTATCTTCCGGCACTGCTGCCTTGCACTTAGCACTGCGCCTCGCGGGTGTGACGGCGGGTGACGAAGTTTTGTGTTCGTCGCTCACCTTTATCGCTTCCGCCGCCCCCATTACTTATTTAGGAGCCCATCCAATATTTATCGATTCCGATGAAGTCAGTTGGAATATGGATCCAGCTCTAGCTATTGAGGTTATAGAAAAAAAGGTACGCGCTGGTAAAACTCCCAAGGCGCTCGTGCTAGTTCACTTGTACGGACAATCCGCCGATACCCAGCCGATTAAGGAATGCTGCGATAAGCACGGCATTAAGCTTATTGAAGACGCCGCTGAGGCCCTTGGGGCTACTTATAAGAGTGGTACGCCGGGTTCAATGGGCTGGGCGGGCATTCACTCTTTCAATGGAAATAAGATTATCACGACTTCCGGCGGAGGAATGTTGGTGACCAATGACGAAAAACTCGCGACGACTGCTCGATTTTTATCTACTCAAGCGCGCGATCCCGCACCGCATTATCAACATACGACGATTGGTTATAATTATCGCATGAGTAATATTTGTGCCGGTATTGGTCGTGGCCAATTAAGCGAGCTCGGCAAGAAGGTGGCGCGACGCCGCGCACACTTCGCAGCTTACCAAGAAGCGTTTAAACCATTCCCGGGTGTCATGATGCAGCCAGAAGCTTCTTGGGGTAAGTCCACTCACTGGCTTACCTGTTTAACGATAGATCCAAGTAAATCATCTGTATCTCGAGAAGACGTAAGACTCGCTTTAGAAAAAGAAGAAATTGAAAGCCGACCCATTTGGAAGCCTCTCCACCTTCAACCCGTATTTGCCTCGGCCGAGTATCATGGTCGTGGTGTGAGTGATAAGATTTTTGAACAAGGACTCTGTGTTCCGTCTGGCTCAGGAATGACAGACAGCGAACGTGATCGTGTAATCGGCAGTATGCTTAAAGTCCTATCAAAATAATTTTAATTTAAACCCACAAAATTAAGCCGCCATCTTGGCGGTTTTTTTGTGCCTATTTATTTTGCGACTTAAAAAATAAAATCGTTTTTTCTAAACCTTCACGGAGTTGA
>Ga0209191_1000044_pt1 | contig 96975 bp, 80 predicted proteins | sample S_130626_EF_Meta_FD_187320 | JGI IMG/M metagenome (GOLD analysis project Ga0209191, IMG submission 187320) | Freshwater microbial communities from Lake Simoncouche, Canada to study carbon cycling - S_130626_EF_MetaG (SPAdes) (version 2) | ecosystem: Environmental > Aquatic > Freshwater > Lake ...
TGGATGAAGCGGAAAAAATATTCAAAGAAGTCATCGCCCAAATTCCTGAGTGTGCGGATGCGTATAATCTACTAGGTATTGTTTACGCTGGGCATAAAAAATTTACCGAGGCTTTAGTTAATTTTAAAGAGGCGGTGCGTCTTAGTCCCAATAATGCAGCCTATAACTCCAATTTAGGCAACGCTCTCCAAGATAACGGTGAGTTAAACGAATCGATGCCGTATTATCTGAGGGCAATTGAGCTTCAGTCCAATTTTACCGATGCTTACTATAATTTAAGTAACTCTTTGAGAAAGCTGCAGAGATTTCCCGAGTCGTTATACTATTTAAATAAGGCAAAAAGTTTAAATTCTAGGTATCTGAAGTGCTATATTAATGCGGCGCTCGTTCACGTTGAGCTGAAGCAGTTTGACCAAGCCATTGTGGAGTTAAACCAAGCGCTAGAAATAGAGCCTAATTCTTTTGATGCACTGAGTAGTCTGGCCGTAGTTTTTTCTTTAAAAAGGGATTATGGTCAATCCATGGAGTATTTTAAGAAAGCCTATGAAACAGGCCGTGCAGACGATAAGTTTTTTATTAACTACGCCGCCGTTTGCGTGGAGTTAAACAAACCCGTGGAGGCCTGTAAGGCATTTATAAAGTCAGCCGAAATAGATCCATCTAAGAATGGGGCACTGGGCCGGGCATTACACCAGAAAATGCTCATCGCTGATTGGTCGGGCATCAAAGAACTTAATGATGAAATCGTGAAGCGTCTTCACCAGAACCAAGACGTAGTCGACCCGTTTGGTTATATGGGCTTTTCGGATTCTGAGACTGATTTACAGTTAGCTGCAGTTATTTATCTCGACAAAAAGTTTCCTACCCCACCTACCGGTTTGCTTTCTCAAAAATATCCCCGTCACAAAAAAATTAAGATTGCTTACGTGAGCGGTGAATTTCGAGAGCATGCTAATGGTTCGCTTATGACTGGACTGATCGAGTGTCACGATAAGGAGAAATTCGAAGTCATCGGACTGGATAATGGACATGGTGATGAAGGCGGCCTGCGCCGTCGCCTTCATGCTGCTTTTGATGAATTCATTGATATCCGCAACATCGGTGATTTCGATTTAGCACAACAACTTCGTGCGAAAGAAGTGGATATATTATTTAATCTCAATGGATTCTTTGGTGCTCACCGCACCGGCATATTTGCTAATCGCGCTGCCCCTATCCAAATCAATTTCTTGGGCTGCCCTGGTACTATGGGGGTAGATTACATGGACTACCTAATCGCTGATCACGTGGTTATTCCTGAAGAGTCTTATCAGTATTATAACGAGAAAATTATTTCATTACCCCATAGTTATCAGATTAATGATTCCAAGCGGCCTGAACTCAAAAGAACGATTACTCGTAAAGACTGCGGACTGCCTGAAGATACCTTCGTCTTTTGTTGTTTTAATAATATTTATAAAATTACTCCTGAAACCTTTCAGCGCTGGATGAAGGTTTTGAAAAGAGTACCCAATAGCGTGATGTGGTTTTATTATAATCACTCTGAAGCTCCAGAGAATCTTAAACGTGAAGCGCAGGCTTTAGGTATTGATGCAAGTCGCCTCATTTTTTCGCCTTATATTAAAATGGCAGAACACATTGAGAGAAATATACTCGCTGATCTATTTTTAGACTCCTTGCCGTATAATGCTCACACCACTGCCTCCGATGCACTTTGGGCGAACGTCCCGGTACTCACTTTACAGGGTAAGTCCTTTGCCGGTCGGGTCGCTGCGAGTTTATTGCACGCTATCGAAATGCCCGAGCTGATTACTTATACTGAACAAGAATTTGAGGATAAGGCGGTCGACTTGGCTACTCATCCAGAAAAACTAACGGCATTAAAAGTAAAGTTATCCAAAAACCGTTTAACGACGCCTCTGTTTGATACGAAACTTTACACTAAGCACTTTGAGTCAGCACTCATTGAGGCCTACGAACGTTATCAGTCTGATTTGCTGCCAACCCACATTCGGGTTAAGCCTTAATAAGGTATGGCACTTCACCTTGTTTTAACTTCAGCCGCAGTCATTCGAGTGACTGGAAGTGATGCAGCGAGTTATCTACAGGGACAGTGTTCAGCCGACCTAACAAAAGCTAATAAAGTTCACGCACTTTGGTTAAATCGTAAAGGACGGGTTCTCGCTCATACTTTGATTATAAAAGAGCCCGATCAGTCATTCTTAATTGTTTGTCCTCATTTACCGGCGGCGGACATCATTGCAGTTATGTCATCGAACCTCATTGCTGATGACGTCACGCTTCTAGATGAGACTACGCAATGGAAGACTGGAATCGTTTGGGGTGAGACCCTGCCGAACTTTGATTCGGGCATTCGTTTTTGGCCCTCAGCTCGTACAAGTTTTGAATCCTGGGAGGTTTTATTTCCTAAAAATATTTCAATACAGGCAACTGAGTCAGATATTGGCTTTATAGAGCATAACCGAATTGAGTCGGGCATCCCTTCCATCCCTGAAGATTGTGGAGTTAATGAATTTCCTCAAGAGTGTGGCTTAGATGATTGGGTGTCATACAACAAAGGATGTTATCTCGGGCAAGAAGTGATGGCTCGGATACAGTCCATGGGTTCGTTACGTCGCATCCTTCGACAGATTTCTGCGACCGAAGCACTACGTGGTGATATCGAATTAAGATCACCCGATAGTGCAAAAATCGTTGGGACGATGAAATCGTTTATGGGTAAGACGGGCCTAGCCCTGGTGTCGATTGATTGTGCTGAAGGTACGACTCTGGATTCAAGTATCGGGCCTGTCCTAGTCGGTCGATTAGCCAAATTACCCAAATCCTCATAAGGTTTATATTTGCGAGTTTTAGGGTTTTTGGTAATTTCATAATCGATGGCTTCCTCGTTTCATTATCAAGAACCGTTTCCAGTTGGTCCCGATAAGACTCAGTATCGGTTGATAACAAAAGATTTTGTCAGTGTTACTGAATTTGAAGGTAAGCCGATTTTAAAAGTTGATCCAGCGGGTCTCACGCTTTTGGCGAATCAGGCTTTTCACGACATCAATTTTTATCTGCGGACGAAGCACCTCGAACAAGTTGCCCATATTTTAAAAGATCCGGAAGCGAGTGATAACGATCGCTCCGTCGCACTGGCGATGTTGCGAAATGCTGAGGTGGCCGCGAAAGGTGTTTTACCCTTTTGCCAAGATACTGGAACGGCTGCCATTACTGCGAAGAAAGGTCAGCAGGTTTGGACGGGAGCAGATGATGCTGAAGCACTTTCCTTAGGAGTTTACCAAGCCTACGTTCAAAATAATTTAAGGTATTCGCAGTTAGCTCCGATCGATTTGTACACTGAAAAAAATACGGGTACTAATTTACCGGCTCAAATCGATATCGCTGCGACTGCCGGCATGAAGTATGATTTATTATTCGTTGCGAAGGGCGGGGGCTCGGCGAACAAGTGTTTGTTATTTCAAGAAACCAAGGCGGTTTTAAATCCGAAGTCTTTACCTTTATTTTTAATAGAAAAAATGAAGGGTCTCGGAACATCGGCTTGTCCACCTTACCATTTGGCTATTGTGGTCGGAGGAACGTCAGCCGAGGCCACGATGAAGACCGTTAAACTGGCTTCTACTCACTACTATGATGAATTACCGACGCAGGGTAATGAGCACGGTCAGGCATTCCGTGATATCGCTCTCGAAGCTGAGTTACTTAAGGCCGCTCATCAATTGGGTATTGGGGCACAGTTTGGCGGCAAGTGGTTTGCGTTAGATGTGAGAGTTATTCGCCTACCTCGTCATGGTGCCTCTTGTCCGATTGGCATGGCGGTTTCTTGCTCAGCTGATCGTAACGCTAAGGCGCGTATTGATAAGGACGGAATTTGGATTGAACAGTTGGAAGAAAATCCAGGGAAATTCATTCCTGACGAATTAAGAAAGCATCAGGACTCATCTAAGGTAGTGTCGATTAATTTGAATCGCCCGATGAAAGAAATTTTAGCGGAACTTTCAAAATATCCAGTAACCACGCGTTTAGCTTTAACGGGCACATTAGTAGTCGCGCGTGATATTGCTCACGCTAAATTACGTGAGCGCCTAGAGCGTGGCGAAGGTCTACCTGAATATTTTAAGAACCATCCCGTTTATTATGCCGGTCCTGCCAAAACTCCCGTGGGTATGCCTTCGGGTTCGTTTGGACCAACTACCGCAGGCCGCATGGATGGCTATGTTGAACTTTTCCAGAAAAACGGCGGCTCGCTCGTCATGATTGCGAAAGGCAATCGCACTCAAATGGTAACCGACTCGTGTAAGAAGTATGGCGGATTTTATTTAGGGTCTATCGGTGGTCCCGCTGCTATTCTGGCTCAGGAAAATATCAAGAAAGTCGAAGTCATTGACTATCCAGAGCTAGGCATGGAAGCCGTATGGAAAATTGAAGTCGTTAACTTCCCGGCATTTATTTTAGTCGACGATAAAGGGGTAGATTTTTTCCAAAATCTCCCAGCGGGTTGCGGAATTTGTACGCCTTAAGTTTCGAGAGATTGACTCAATAAAATTAAGTAATTACCTAGAGGTATGATTACCCCCAGTATTCTACTAGCTTGTTTATTGGCAGCAACTGCACCCACGGCAGAAACTCCCGCAGTAAAGTCCGTTGAACCCGTGGTGGCTAAAGAGGCCGCGAGTAAGACTTCTGAGCCTGCCTCCGAAGACACACCAGCTGCTCTTAAAAAGAAGGTGGTTTATCCAACGACCGTTAAAGTGCAAAAAGACGTCGCCTACTTGGGAGGAACACGAAAAGAAAAAGCAGATATTTATACGCCATTAAATCACGATATCGCTAAGCCATTGCCAGGCATTATTATCATTCACGGTGGTGGTTTTAATGACGGTGATAAAGCACGCGGTCGTGAATTAAATATTTCAGAAAACTTAACTCTCCAAGGCTACGTCTGTATGAGTATTAATTATAAGCTTCGTCGAATGAAGGACCAAGTAACTTGGCCGCAAAGTGTTTATGATACGAAGGCGGCAGTTCGCTACTTACGCAAAGAAGCGAAGAACCTTGGGGTCGATCCTGACAAAATTGGAGCGATTGGCTGTTCGGCCGGTATGAATCTATCCATGATGCTGGCCACCACCGGGCCCGCTGATGGATTCGATGTAGTTAAGGATGAACCCTACCAAGACATTTCACCTAAGATTAATTGTGCCGTTGGTTTCTATGGTGCGGTGGATTTGATGAATTACCATGACATGAAAATGTTTGCGAAGACCCGCGAGGAAGCACCTGAACTCTACAAGCGTGGATCTCCCATCTATTATATTGATGATAAAGATCCGCCCATGTTGCTCGTACATGGTACCGCAGATAAGACGGTACCAATAAGTCAGAGTGAAGCCTTCCTGCGCATTTCTAAGGAAAAAGGAGCTAATTGCGTATTAGAAGTTATCCCAGATGCTCCTCACACTTTTGATTTGCAACCCAAGCAACGCGATTTACGTCCACTCGTCACCGCCTTTTTTGATCAACATTTGAAGGGTAAAACTCTACCGGCTGAAATCAAGTCACCTGAGGCAAAATAAGCTATGAATTATTTCGTCGTATCTCTTTTGGGCATCGTTCTTGGGGTGTCCGCATTAAACGCTGAACAGCAAGTCGAGGTAGCAAAAAAGCCTGGCGAAAAGTTCACGCTACAAAAGACCATCACCTTAGCTGACGTGCCGTCGGTTAAAGTGGACACTGGTTTAGACAAATTTGGCGGAGTCATTGAGCCTAAGCAAAAAGCGACCGGATTTTTCCGCGTTGAAAATATCAAGGGTCGCTGGTGGATTATCGACCCCATAGGCGGCCGCTTTATTCATCGTGGTATGGCTTCGGTGAATACAATTCCCACCGACGGAGCCAGAGAAGAGTTGAGTAAAAAGTTTAAGAATAAAGAAGGCTGGGCCCGAGCCACCGCTACTCAGTTAATAGAAAATGGATTTAATGGCACTGGGTCCTGGTCAGATGACGCCTCATTGGAGTCGGTGGAACCTCGTCTAGTTTCAACAAAGCTCATTTCATTAATGGCTAGTTACGGAAAAACCAAAGGAGCAAAAATGGGTACAGGAAATATGTCTTATCCAGGTGATTGCCCTCCAATATTTGATCCGGAGTTTGTGGAGCACTGTAAAATTGAATGCCTAAAATTAGCTAAAAATAAAAACGACCCATGGCTTCTAGGTTATTTTACGGATAACGAAATGCCCTGGAAATTAAATCTCTTAGACAAATTTATTAAGCTCAGTGATACTGATAATGGACGTAAAGCAGCCGAAGCATGGTTAGTTAAAAATAAAGTGAACAAGGATAAAATTACTGATGAAAATCGTTCGGCTTTTTTAGAATACGCTGCCGACACTTATTTTAAAATCACGACTGCTGCGATCCGCGAGGTCGACCCCAACCACATGATTCTTGGCGCCCGCTATCATTCACCTTCCTACAAGCTGCCAGAAGTTTTGAAGGCTGCAGGTCGTCACTGCGATATCATTTCGATTAATTATTATGGGGCGTGGACTCCGAGTAAAGAGCTCATGGATATGTGGCTAAAGAATGCACAAAAACCTTTTATCATTACAGAGTGGTATGCTAAAGGGGAAGATAGTGGAATGGCTAATACGGGTGGCGCAGGTTGGCTCGTACGCACGCAAAAAGACCGTGGATTGTTTTACCAAAATTTTACTCTTTCCCTTTTAAAGCATCCAGGTTGCGTGGGTTGGCATTGGTTTAAGTATGCCGATAATGATCCTGACGCTAAAGGGGTCGACCCATCGAATTTAGATTCCAATAAGGGAATCGTTACAGCTCGCTATGTAACTTATCCACCTTTGCTGGAAGCCATGCGTGAACTCAATCAGCGTACGTACGGGCTGATTGAAGTGATGAATAAGACCAAATAGTTTATTTATCCCACTCGAGGGCTCCGCGCTTAATTTCATAAGCGAGCCCAAGAACCAGAGTGAAGAGGAAAACAGCTGTGGCAGCGGTGATGGCAATACCAGCCGCTAAAAATTCTCGGTAGACCAGAGCCCAGGGAACGAGGAAGACTACTTCGATATCAAAAAGAATGAAGAGCATCGCGGTCACGTAAAACTTAACGGCGAAACGTGGATGCACTTTCCCTTCGGCGGGCAGACCGCACTCGTAAGCTTTATCTTTAATATAATTTCCTTTCGCGCGCTGACCAAAAATGTGACTCGCTGCTAAAATAATGGCGGGCAACATGAGTCCTAGTCCGGCTTGGATTAAAACCGGAAGGTAGGTTGATAATGTTTGGGCTTCAGCGATGACCATTGCAGATAGACACGAAAAAGCCCTTGGCCAAAGTTGCAAGGGCTTTTGTAAAACACATAATTATTTGGTGTTTTCGGTGGGTGGACTTAATCTTTTGTTAAGATCAGCTGTGGATGACGGAATTTGCTCCATCAGCCAGGAGGGGCAGAGGAACTCGGCTTTTTGACCCACTTGATTGATTTTATTTTGTGAGTCCGAGTGTTGAACTCTGACGAAATATTTAGGCTCTTTGGACTGGGGATCAGTCTCCTTGGCCCAAGTGGTGGTGATAGATCCACCCTCGAATAAATCAAAAATGATGGCACTGGATTGTTTAAATGCCAGTTCGGTGGAAGTAACACCTTTTCCTTGAGCGTCAATGATGCGAAGAGTTGCCAAGTTGAGCACGAAGTTTTCTAACCAAGGATTTTCTTGGTCATTAAACTTTTTATCTTTGTTCGCTCGAGCGAAAATAGTTTTTCCGTCTGTAAATTTAAAGGTCACACTTTTAACCTCTTCGGGTTTAATAGAATATAAAATTGGGTTAATCCAAGCGGAGGGGTCTGCTTCCACGTCCCCGGTAAAATTAGTACGGATAGCGGAGGTTTCCCCTTGTAGTATCATCGCATTACCCAAGGCGTCGTCCGTGATTTTGCCCACTTCTGCTGCAAAAGTTTTCCCGTTTTCACCAGTGATTGAGATAATCGTATCGCTCAAGTTTAGTCGAGCGAGGCGCTTGGGATTACTCGTGAGGAGGCCGAAGTTCTCGGTTTTTTGGAGGGATGAAATAAAAGGGCGGAGGCGATTTTCGATATCCACGGGTAGATCAAAACGTTCTTTAATTACCCAATCACCATTGAGCTGTTCGATGGTCGATTTTTTTCCGCCGCTCTTAATAACAAGGCGGGCTGGGCGATTAAGAATCTCGTTATCGATTAAGGGTTTAGTGACAGGTTTAACTTCGTCGCTCGATTTATTAAAATTTAAGACAACGAGGGTAATCAGTCCAAGTACTAGTGTGCCCACTAAGAGTGTTTTATTTCGCATAGAGATTAAGCGCTTTTACGACGTCGATAGAGTGTGTAAAGTAGACCAAAAAGCGCCGCGATGGCAGGTCCGATGAGCAGATTGATAATTTGGAGTCTGCGACCGAGGGAGTTGACGTCTTCGTTTAAGCCTCGTCGAATAATTCTCCGTTCTTCAGACAATTTTTCTATCTCTGTTTGGAATCGTTCGAGTTCTTTTTGTAATTCGGGTGTAATGACCAGCCCTTTGGATAGATCACCGCCCGAACGTTTTGATATTTCAGTAATCTTCGTATTTGCCGCCTCAATACTTTTCTCAATCTGATCGAGTTTCGATTGGTATTTAATTTGGGCTTCGCGTTCTAAATTATTAACAACTTTAAAGGGGCGAAGGGATGTGCCCTTAGCACGCAGGCTCACTAAGTCGTTACTGCCACCCAAGCTTTCGAGTGCACTCACCACAAACTTGAGATTATCATTAATTTCTTCAGCGACGATTTGCCCGTTCATTTGTTTTTGTCGGACCGTAAACGGATCCAAAAGAAAATCTGAGTCGGCAACGACGAGTAATTTTCCAGGTTTGGCTGATTCTTTAAGGTGAACAGTCTTAGGGGGTGCTACGGGCTTTTTGTTATCGCTCGGTGCACCTAAGGGGAATGCGGATGGGAAGTTTCCAGTAAACAGTGCGGCTAAAATTTTCGCTTCTTTATTTACGGCGAAACTAGCAGTAGTTTTTTCAAATGGTCCGGCATTAGCGATACTGGTAGCGACGGAACCTGAGGTGGCATTCTTGAGTGTAATCAGGGGTTCCATCTTGAGGCGTTTTTCCGCCCCGGAAATTAAGCTGATTTTGCCAGCTTCCATGAAAGAAATTTCGCGCAAGGAGGATACCAGCATTGAATCGTTGGCAAAAGAATCTGAGGTGACCGAGAAGGCAGCGGGATATTGGATGGGTTGTCCGCGTGAACCGCGAATCGCTAAGGAATGTTCCGCATCACCTGTCAGTGTGTCGATGTCTACCTGAACTCCCCAAGCTTTGAGCATAGCGGGATCGCTCGCTGCGCCCATGGCCAGCATTGGAGAAACCTGAAAGGGCATACCGCCTTGTTGGTATTTTTGAAAACGTGAGAGTGGGTCGACGGCGGCGAAGACGGAGCCCCCGTTGAGAAGAAATTGATCAACCGAGTACGCAAGTTTGTCGGAGAGATTATGTGGATGAATTAAAAGAACCACACTGGTGTCTTTTGGTAATTCTTCTGATTGATTACTTAATGCGGTGACTTCGTAGGTTTGGCTTAATTCGGAAATCAGGACATCGGCTGGGCCTGGCTCTTGCTGTCCACCTTGGGGAAGTCCGGTGGTGATGGCTAAAGTGCTAATCAGCGCGAGCTTGGGTCGATCTAAACGCATCGCCGAAGTAATTAATTTTGAGAGATCATATTCCAGGAATTTTTCGCGACTCGGATCAAAAATATTAATTACCTTAATCGTGTCGGCCTGTTGAGCGGTGAGGCCTAAGTACGCCGTGCCATTGAGTGCACCCATGCCACTCAAGGCATAACGCTGGGCACGTTGTTCTTCTTTGGTGTCGGGCTTGGGGTCAGTTAACACTAACTTAATTTTTCCCTTAGAGGCGGCAACGTATTCGCGAAGAAGAACTTCGATGCGACGAGAGTAACTCTCGAGGTAGGGGCGTAATTTAACATCGGAGCGACTGGCGTAGAGTTCGAGCGTGATGGGCTCTTCGATTTTATTAATAATTTTAAGTGAACCTTCTGAGAGCGTGAAGGTTCGATCTTCGGTGAGGTCAGCACGGGGACTGAGGGTGCTGACGAGAAGATTAACAAAGATGGCAGCGGCGATTACCGCAAAAATAGCCAAGAAGGTTTGGAGGCGTGACATGTTAAATTAGCGACGTTCGATGATGATGGTGCTTAAGCCTAATCCACCGAAGGACAGGGTTAAGAAATAAGCAACGGGTCTTAAATCAATGAGACCGAGGGTGAATGGTTCGAGGTTACGCCAGAGTCCGAGGCGACGAACTTCCTCGATAATAGTGCGTGAAAATAATCCACCAATAAATTCGTCGAACACACCATAGCCGATGAGGACGAGAAGGAAGCAGGCCAAGAATCCAGTAACGAAGGCGATGACTTGATTGCGGGTGAGTGCTGAAGCAATCGATGCGATACCAAGGCAGGCACCGGCACAAAGTAGTGAGCCAAGATAACCTGAAACGATTACGCCCACATCGGGGTCGCCGAGATAACCAATCGTAAATGCAATCGGTAGGGTAATAAAAAGTGCAGTCGCTAGGAAAAGCCACGCGGCTAAGAATTTTCCAACCGCTACTTGCCAAACGGAAATAGGCCAGGTGAGTAGAAGTTCGATGGTTCCTTGGCGACGCTCTTCAGCCCAGAGTCTCGCGCCTGCAGCGGGAGCGAGAAAGGCCCAGAGCCATGGATGATAGAGGAAGAATCGATCGAGATTAGCGACGCCCGCTTCGTAAATATTGCCAACAAAGAAGGCTAAAGAAATCGCGAAAGCATTGAAGACGGCTAGGAATACGTAGGCTAGGGGCGTGCGAAAATAGCCAGCGAACTCGCGATTAAAAATTGCCCAGACAGCTGACGGTGCACTGGGGGTGGACGGAGAGGATTCAGAAGACATAAATTTATGCAGTGAGTTTGCGGAAGACTTCATTTAAGTCGGCTCCGCGTTGGAGAAATTTTTCTTTAGATTCATCACAACGCACTTCGCCGTGGGCGATGACAATGACGCGAGTGCAGAGCTCATCGATTTCTTCGAGAATGTGAGTGGAGACGATGACGGCTTTACGTGAAGCCATTTCTTTGAGGATGCGGCGTACTTCAAATTTTTGATTTGGGTCGAGTCCATCCGTCGGTTCATCTAAAATTAATACTTCAGGGTCGTGAATGACTGCTTGGGCGAAACCGAGGCGCATACGATAGCCTTTGGAAAGTGTATCGACTGTTTGATGAGCGACTTCATTTAATCGGCAGAGCTCGAGGGTTTTCTTAACTCGTTCTGATGGATTGGGGAGATTGCGGAGATCGGCTGCGAAACGTAAAAATTCTCTGACGGTCATTTCGCTATAAGCTGGAGCACCTTCCGGCGAATAGCCCAAGTGCGTTTTTGCTTCGATGGGATGAGCTGAAACATCAAAGCCAGCGACGATGGCTGCGCCGTGATCGGCTCGCAGATGTCCGGCGATTAATTTCATCGTGGTCGATTTTCCGGCGCCATTGGGCCCGAGAAAGCCGACGACCTCACCACGTTCTACGGAAAAAGAAATACCGCGGACAGCGTGAATCGATCCGTAAGATTTTTTTAAATTTTTAACTTCGATGAGTGTCATAAATTAGCGGATTTGTGGAGTGCCTTGGGCAGCTAAGCGAATGCCAGATTTCTGAAATCTCTCGGAAATTTGAATCATCAGCTTTTCATTGAAGTCCATTTGCTTGGTAAGGTTTGGTTTATACCAATACATAAATCTAATATTAATCGACCATTCCCCAAATTCCATGACGTGAACGAGGGGAGGTAGGCGACGATCGAATTCATCGTGTTTGGCTAAAAGCTCGCGGATAATTTCGACGGCTTCTTTAACTTTTTCGGCGGGTGTATTCATTTCTAAATGCACCAAGTCTTGGGCGCGAATGTAGTCACGGCGGGTGATGTTTACGATGGAGCGACTGGCTAAATCGCCATTCGGAATAGCCACACGTTGACCATCGAGGAGGACGATGACGGTGGAGCGAAGTCCCAGCGACTCGACTTTGCCTTCGTGCGTTCCGATATTAATATTATCACCCAGGGTGAAAGGTTGATCGATGATAAGCATGACGGCACCGAAGATATTTTTGATGGTATCTTGCGCGGCGAAACCCACCGCAACAGCTCCCGTCGCTAGTAAAGCGAGGACGGACTTCGCCGCTTCCGCGTCGATAATAGAAACCGCTTTTACCGTACCTACTAAAACCACCGCCACCCGAATGACGGTGCTGAGCATAGGAACGAGAACATCGTCCAATTTATTATCAGTTTTATCGGCAAATTTTTGAGCCCAGGCGATGGGAACGAGGACCATGTGATAGACCGTGGTTGTGTGGGCGACCGACAATAAGAGACTTATCCCGATTTTAAAATATTCCTGTTTGCTGACGGAAATATGCACCATGTTATGATCGACTAAAAGCCAGACGGTATAGGCAGGTAGGAGGACTTGAAGGCTTTTACCGGCGGCGGTGATGATTGCCTTGGCAATTGGGCTGCGGGTTAATTTGTTACCCAACCAGCCGAGGATTTTTTTCACAGCCCAGCCGGAGATAAAGGCCAGGGCAATCAATACTGCCGGATTGAATAGTATATCCTCTAAATTGGCTAAGGCGGCAGTGTTTGTGGGCGTCGGTAACGGATTCATGGTGAACGTGGATAGGGTAATCGGACTAAAACAGGTATGCTTATATTTTCAAGCGTCACTAATCTCCCAATCCGCTTGAAGATTTGCCCGCCTCTTGCCACTCTTCGGGCAAGGAATGACTGATACAGCTGATAAAAAGCCCGCCAAGCCGGTGGTTCTAACCTGTGCCCAGCCCACTGGGAGGCTTCATCTGGGTAATTATTTAGGCGCCGTACTCAACTGGGGCCGCATGCAGGACGACTACGAATGCTTCTTTGGAATCGTCGATCAGCACGCCATTACGGTGCGCCAGGTCCCTGCTGAGTTGAGAGATAATACATATTCTTGTTTAGCTCAGTACATTGCGTGCGGACTCGATCCTACCAAAAGTCATTTATTCGCGCAATCGCATGTCATCGGGCATACCGAGCTCGCTTGGATTTTAGGATGTCTCTGTCCGCTCGGTCAATTAGAGCGTATGACTCAGTTTAAAGACAAAGCCCGTAAGCATGAGTCGGTTGACGCAGGGTTGCTTTTTTATCCCGTTCTCATGGCGGCAGATATTTTACTTTATAATGCGGAATTAGTTCCCGTGGGTGATGATCAGAAGCAACATTTAGAGTTAGCTCGCGATTTGGCGGAAAAATTTAACCATCGTTACTCGGAAACCTTTAAAATTCCCGAACCTTTTATTTCGAAAGTAGGCTCACGCATTATGTCGCTGCAAGATCCCTCGGCGAAGATGTCGAAGTCGGATCCCAATCAATCGTCGACTGTTTATATTACCGACTCGGCTGATGAAATCAGAAAAAAGATTATGTCTTCGGTCACTGATTCGGGTAGCGAAGTAAAATTTGCCGAAGATAAGCCAGGGGTTTCTAATCTCTTAACGATTCTTTCCGCTTGTACGGGTGAATCTATTTCTGTGTTAGAAAATAAATTTGTCGCTAAAGGTTATGGCGATTTCAAGAAGGCCGTTGCTGACGCCGTAGTCACTACTTTAAATCCGGTACGTACGCGTTATGAAACGCTGATTAAAGACCGTGCGGAATTAGATAAAATCTTTAAAATGGGTGCAGAACAGGCCCAAAGTCGCGCTTTTAAGGTTCTCTCAAAAGTTAACCGTAAAGTGGGTTTTGTTGAGAGACCCCGATAAATTTACCCCACAAACTACCTATGAAGAACCGCGAAATCGAAAAAATACTCCAAGAGAAATGGTTTCTAGTCGCCGCAGATTTTCTGGCGGTACTCGCCATTTTATTTATTTATTCCGACGCTCCGAAGCGAGATGGCTGGGATGCTTTTTTTGCCGGCGCGGGCATTTTAATTGCTTCGTTGATTGTCGTTATCCCGGTGATGTCGGAGGGTGGTGATAAAAAAGATAGAATGGCGGAGCAGGCTCGCTTGCGGGCCGCACTGAAAGAAGAGCTCGATCGTCAACGCGATGAATTTAGATCAGCCATGGAAGTTATTTCCCGTCGTCTCACCGAAGTAGAGCAAAATAGTCGCTCCGCCAGTGAGGCGATTGCCCAAAGAGCGTCGACGGAAATTAACCAAATCAAATCAGCTTTCGCTATTTTAGAGAATAAAGTTAAGTCGGTGGAAAAAGATATGAGTTCGGCTGCTTCTGCGGCGAAGAAAGAAGACATCGATGATTTAAATGAAAAAGTAAGTTCGCTCACGAATACACTCCGCGGCGTGGTGGCGGATACGGAGGAAGTAGCTGATGACTTTAAGAAAGTGCGCGATGAAATTAAAAAGGTCGGTCAACAAATAGATAAAACGGGCGACCGCATCGACGATTTACAATCTCAGGTGAAATCGATTCAGGAAAACCCCTCTAAGGCCTCCGCTCCTAGTCCAGCTTCCGTTCAGGAAGAAGAGTCGGAGGCCGAAGCGGTTATTTCTGATGATGAAGAAGACGTAGATGATGAAGAAGTTGAGGAGACTGAAGAAGAAGTGGAAGAGGTGGAAATCGAAGAAGTTGCTAAAGCCGAAGCCGAACCCGTTGAAGAAAAGGCTGAGCCTGCTGCATCATCTGCCCACGGCACCGCACTGACTATCAACCTCATGATTGGTATTGGAAATAAGCCTTATGTGCGTGGTACGGGTCCTGGTTTAAGTATGGAAAAAGGTATTCCGATGACATTTTTAGGAATCGGTCGTTGGCAGTGGATTTCTCCAGATCCTGAAGCACCGGCGACCATTGAGGTTTGGAAAAATGATCAAACACTTTTGGGTGAGCCTCTGCATCTTTCAGGCGGCGAGCCAGTTGAAGTGAATGAAGATCATTTTGCGGGATCTTAATGTATGTTGAGTCTGTTGGCTGCTTGTATTCTTTTAACGACTCCGCCTTCGACTCCGGAAGTTCCTGCTGCTGAGCCTCATCTCTACATTAACGAGACTTCATTGGGAGTGGTTTTGGGATATAATTTAAACGAAATCAGTTTTGTCGCTTCGCATTGCGAGGCCATCAACCGCTATATGGAGCAGGTATTATTCATGCCAGCTTTGCCTCCGCCGAAGGCTCGTATTGAATTAGTAGAAACCCAAAACGCACTTCCTGTTTCAGTACGAAATATGAGTGGAGAAATTCTCACGCAAATTAATGTTAATACTAAAGAAGATATTACTGGCCAAGTCGCCGAGGCCGCCGCGTGTACTTGGTTAGCACGTGCAGCTTTGGCGGGAGGGCGACCTTACGACAAGAGTCCGATTTGGTTACGCCAAGCTTTGAAGTCCGAAATCATTGGGTTATTGCGACCAGCGATGGTGGATTGGTGGTATCGCCAAGGCCGCACAAATACCCCGTCATCATTAGAGAAAATTATAAAAGGACAGGCTACCGATATAGAATCTTTTTTATTTTGGCGCGCCGTCCGAAATGAAATGGGTTCGAGTTCTGAACAGATTAAAGTTTTAATTAACAGTGCGCAGGGTGAAGATATTTTGAAATTAGTAGTTAAGAATAAATCACTCGATGAAAACTGGTGGTTAACGGCACGGGCTAATTTATTATTAAATCGTGCACCCGTGAGTTTGGGCATGCGTGAATCAGCTGAGACGCTCGATGATTTATCGCGATTCGTTTTCGATTTTGGCCAGGGCGATGTCGTTTTAACTGGCCCCATGGCGGTGAAAAATCGAGACGCGCAAGGGGTGCAATTAGAAATGAAGTCCCGGCTTGTCGCTTTGCGTCGAGAGGTTTTACGTCAAAATCCTGTTTATCATAATGCTTGGCGAACGCTGGGTACGTGGTTGGAAAATTTTTCTACCGCCAAGCCTGACGAATTGGATCAGCAGTGGGAAGAGTTCTTGAAAGAGCGCGGTGCGGCCAACGAATTAAGAAAGGAAATCGAGGCGGCGCTATCGTCTGGCCTATCCAAAAAAGAAGGCCAGCAGTAAGCTGGCCTAATTACGACGAGAGAGTTTTTAATTAGTTGTTCTTCTGTGATTCTGTTTTTTGCAGAACTTGGTCGGCGAGCGTGACTCGGAAGAGTGAGAGGGCTAACCAGAATACGCCCGAAAGGCAGGCTGAGGCATAGGCTCCGCCGAGTAATACTGCGAATTCGCCGGATTCGACCCAGGGCACGTGTTTCTTAAGCACGTCCGTCATGGCGACGAAGAAAATGAGCGTCAGGGTGATATCGATGATTGCCCCTTGTTTGGTGACTAGCTTTGGCTTCGAGTTATCCATGGATTCAACATTGGTGGCTTTATCTCTAAGTCTGTCAATACTACCCGATTTTCACCTTTTATATTCGATGCCGTGTGGTCATTTTTTCGCATCTACCCCTTGCCAATATGTGTATCTCCATCATTCTGCCCGCCCGGTGGGGTATTGCCACCCGCTAATTAACACTCAATAAACTTTATCAATTATGGCCGTAGAGCTCAAGGACACCCTGAATTTGCCTGTGACCGACTTCCCGATGCGGGCAGGTTTGGCTGAGCGCGAGCCCGTGCGAATTGCTCACTGGGATCGTCTTAAATTATACGAAAAAATTCAGAAGCGTGCCGCAGGTAAGCCGGCGTTTGTTCTGCACGACGGTCCGCCGTTCACCAATGGTGACGTCCATATCGGAACCGCCCTTAACAAACTTTTAAAAGATTCTATTCTGCGTTTCAAATCGATGAAAGGTTTGCGCACGCCGTATGTACCTGGGTGGGATTGTCATGGTTTGCCGATTGAACATAAAGTAATGAAGGAACTGCAGGCGAAGAAACAATCATTAGAGCCTTTAGGTATTCGTAAAGCGTGTGCGGAATTTTCAGCGAGCTACATCGAAAAACAACGCGGACAATTTCGTCGTTTAGGTGTTCTGGCTGATTGGAAATCGGAATATCGTACGATGGATCCCGTTTATGAATCTGAAATTCTAAAAGGATTCTCTAATTTCGTTGAGCAAGGTTTAGTGTATCGTTCGAAGAAACCCGTTTACTGGTCGATTCCTTGTCAGACAGCTTTAGCGGAAGCGGAAATCGAATACATCACCAAACGTTCTCACTCTATTTGGGTAGCGTTCCCTGTTGCTCAACCTGAGAGCAAAGGACTTAAGCCTGCTCATCCTCTGTCGGTGGTGATTTGGACAACGACACCTTGGACGTTGCCAGCCAATCTCGCCATCGCGGTTCACCCAGAGTTTGATTACGTTGAAGTGATCCACGGAGAAAAATCCTATCTCGTAGCCACTGCTCGTCGTGATGCTTTTGTTTCTGAATGTGGATTAGAAGGCGCCGTCGACGGATTTAAAGTTAAAGGGAAAACTCTCGAAGGCCTGTTGCCTCGTCACCCCTTTATTGAGCGCGACGCTCCCATCGTTTTAGCAGACTACGTAACTACTGATGCAGGTTCGGGCTGTGTTCACACGGCACCGGGACACGGCTTAGAAGATTTTCAAACCGGAAATAAATACGGTCTCGAACCTTATTGTCCAGTTCGTGACGATGGTACTTACGCCGATGATGGACGTGTGCCGCAAGAATTAGTGGGGGTTACTGTTTTAGAAACCGATGGAAAAAATCCGGCTAACATTGCCGTGCTCACAATTTTAAAGGCGAAGGGCGCTCTCATCAAATCATCCACGTTTGAGCATCAATACCCTCATTGTTGGCGTTCGAAATCGCCGGTGGTTTTCCGCGCACTTGATCAATGGTTCGTTGGTTTGGATCGCGGTGGCCTTCGTGCTAAAGCCTTAGCCTCTGTCGGTCAGGTGAAATGGATTCCAGCGAGCGGAGAGAATCGTATTCGTGCCGCACTCGAAGGACGTCCCGATTGGTGTATCTCTCGTCAACGTGCTTGGGGCGTTCCCATTCCTTCATTTTATTCACCCTCAACGGGAGACTCTTATTTAGATGCTGGTGTGGTTCGTCACGTCGCAGCCCAAGTTGCGAAGCAGGGTGGAGATTGGTGGTGGGCGACGGACGTGAGCGAAGTTCTTAACGGCGCACCTGTGCCCAAAGATTGGCCAAAGGATTTAAAGAAGGGTAGTGATACTCTAGATGTGTGGATTGATTCTGGTTCCAGTCACTTAGCTGTCTGTGCAATCCATCCAGACTTACACTGGCCCGCTGATTTATATTTAGAAGGATCCGATCAACACCGTGGTTGGTTCCAATCATCACTTTGGACCGCGATTGCGGTTAAGGGTGCACCGCCTTATCGTTCGGTACTCACACACGGATTCGTGGTGAATGAGAAACGTCAGAAAATTTCTAAGTCGGATAATTCAGGCAAACCACAAACGGCGGATGACTATGTTAAAAAATACGGTGCCGATATTGTTCGTTTGTGGGTTGCTTCAGAAAATTATCAAAGCGACATCCCAATTTCGGATGCAATCTTCGAGACGATTTCGAATCAGTATCGCGGCATGCGTAACTCGCTCCGTTATCAATTAGGAAACTTGCACGACTTTAATCCAAGTACCGACACCGTACCGACCGCAAAGTTATCTCTGATTGATCGCTGGGTCTTAGTGGAGACTGCAAAATTAGTTCGTGAAGTCTCCGATGCCTGTGAGCGTTACGAGTTCCATCGTGCGGCGGCTGCGATTGCAGCATTTACGACCGGAATATTATCCGCGACGTATCACAATATTGTTAAGGATCGTTTATATACCATGGCGGTGAATCATCCGCTGCGTCGTTCCACGCAGACGGCGATTTATCAAGTTCTCCAAGTGTACTTAAAACTCATTGCTCCCTTCGTACCCTTTACGGCGGATGAAGCTTGGTCACATCTTCATCACAAAACCGAGTACAATGATGACACCGCAGTGCACTTACAGGATTGGCCAGTCGTAGAAAGCGAGTGGGAAGACGCGACGGGTCTGGAGGCTCATGCAGCCTTTATCGCCATCCAAAATTTAGCCGCTCAGGTAAATATTCCTCTCGAGAAGTTACGTCAGGAGAAAAAAATTGGACAATCACTTGAGGCTGCCGTGGATGTTTCGGCCGATCCTCAGAATAAGGATTTCGCCTTATTAAGCCGTTATTCTGAACTTTTAAGCGAGTTTTGGATAGTTTCAGCGGTGACTCTGACTCCGACCGTTGGGGCTGACTTGACATTTAAAGTAGACCACGCACTTGGGGTGCGTTGCCCACGCTCTTGGCGCTGGGTTCCTGAACTTGTGAACGCCGGAGAATTTGGTATGGTCTCTCCACGTTGCCGCGAAGCCCTCGCTTCTAAATTTTCACTCAGCTAATTTTCATGCCTAAGAAAACTCCTCCAAAAAAATCAGCCGCAAAAAAACCTGCAGCTAAATCTGCACCGAAGAAGCCTGTCGTTGCTGCTAAAAAAATTATTGCGCCGATCAAAGCCAAGCCGGTCGCTAAAAAGAATATTAAGCTCGCTGCTCCCGTCAAAGGTGCGAAGGCTCCGGTTAAACCTGTTGCTAAAGGTGGCGCGAAGAAGCCTGCGGTGAGCGTCAAAGTGCCTGCTGGCAAAAATGCGAAGAGCTCACCTAAAATAGATAATAAGGTTCAACACGCTAAACAAAAAGCTACATTAGATAATCACCGTAGTGTTAAGAATGTTAAAAAAGAAGATGTGATTATCGCACCGGTTCGTCCGAAGCTACAATTTTTCACCATCGAAAATGTTCATGAGTTTTTAAAGGCCCATAAGAAGGGTGGCTCTAAACTGAATTTATGGGTTCCCGACGAGGAACGTAAGGCGCGTGAGAGAGCTGCGATTTCATCCCGTGCTCAGCCGGTTAAAGTTCAAAATGTTGAATCCGCCTCGATTGCCGATTTATTAGGTGGATCTAATCCTTTCCGCAAGGGCTCCAGCGCAGGTGATGAAGTCAAAGAAATTCCAGAAAAACTCCGTCGCTATTACCACCTCTTGATGGCAATGCGTGAAGCTATTCAGAAGGGTTTGGCCTTCCACTCCGAAGAAGCACTCAAGAAGAACGGTAAAGACGACGCTGGTGACCTCTCAGGCTACTCACAACACTTAGCCGATGCGGGTAGTGATACCGCAGATCGCGACTTCGCGCTGTCCCTTATTTCTAACGAGCAAGAAGCTCTCAAAGAAATTTCAGACGCTATTGTTCGGATGAAGAAAAACTCTTACGGTGTTTGTGAAATCACCAACAAGCCTATTCCTCACGCTCGTTTGATGGCTGTTCCGTTCACGCGTTATTCCCTCGAAGGCCAAAAAGAACTCGAACGGACTCGTCGTGCTAGTCGTCGTCGTGGCGGTAATCCTCTCGGCGAAATCGGTGATGAAGTCGGCTTCGGCTCCGGCGGTGGCGGCGGTGAAGATGACACCCCCGAGACTTGAGCTCAGGCCTTATCCAGTTTGATCGGTTCCGTCCTTATCGCACATTCTGGTGTGTGATGGGAGTATCCGTTTTGCTGGATTGGCTGACTAAAGTTTGGGTCGTTCAAACGATTCCCTTTGGTGCTTATTTTCTAGATGATCCCGAACGCCAACCGATCATTATTTTCTCTAGATTTTGGTTAGTTCATGTTGGTAATAAAGGCGCCGCTTGGGGCCTCGGCGCGCAGCAGGATGTTAAGCCGCTCCTCATATTTCTAGCCCTTGCAGTGCTCGCTTTAATTTGGCGTTGGCGAAAGCCTTTGATGCGTGAACTCAATTACGGACAACTAGCCTTTGGTTTATTCGTCGGTGGTACCATCGGAAATGTTTTGGATCGATTGTTTGGTGACCACGTCATCGATTTTATTGATATCCATTTACCCTACTATCGTTTTCCCGCTTTTAATATCGCCGACTCCTGTATTTGCGTCGGTGTAGGTTTATATTTATTTATGTCGTATCGCGAAGATGGATTAAGACGCGAAGCGATGGCCTCGCACGCCGGAGAAGATAATATTAAAAGATAATTTTGGTAAGATTCGATGTAGCCGCAAATCCTGGTGCCCCGAACGACTAAGCGCCTTTGCGCAGTCGCTTCAATACCGTGGCGAAGTCAGTAGGCAACGGTGCTTCAATTTCAAATGGCTTACCGTCAACGACTCCTTCGACTTTTTGTAAGTGAAGAAGCAAGCAACGATGTAGTGGATGGTCTTCGCCTTTGTTGATTCTTCCGCGTCTTACCGTGTCGGCTAAAGTGATTCGACCTGTGCGTTCGTAGTTTAACTCCCCAGCGATTTTAATTCCACATTCGTGCGCGTGGATGCGTATTTGATCGCGTCGAGGGTAACGTGTTTTTGCCGTCCATTGTCTCCAGCCGTTAAAAACTTCTCCGCCTATGAAATCCGTCTCGGCCTGTTTGCCGCGGTGATTGGAGATAAAGGCCCGCCCTCTGGTGTCATCCATGCCTATGGATAAATCGCACACTCCGCCTTCGACTGGAGCGTCTTCATTTTTAGCGATGAGTGTGTAGGTGAATTGCAGTTGAAATGATCCCAGGGCGTCACGCCATGCGGCTAAAGTGCGAGTGCGATCGGCGATGACGGCGACACCCGAGACTTCGGGTTCAGGTCCAAAAGCTGAGGCAGGTTCCTGGATGCCCAATCGCACGATTTCCGGTTTGCCCATTTCGAGCTGTGAGCGAATCGCACCGATCAAATGAGTTTCCCCGTTTTGCCAGGGATGGTCGTCGAAGGGAATTTGAACAGGTTTAGAAATCGCAAACCAACCGTCGCCTTGTTGTAGAATATCGAGACGCAAGGCTTCCTCGCCAAAGAGTCCGCTAGGAAATCCGATGGAGAGAGGTTTGGTCATATTTAAAATAAAAAACCCCGACGTCGCGAAGACGGCGGGGTTCTTGGAAAAAACTTTAAATCACTATTTTTTAGCAGCAGCTAATTTCTTCGCGAGGCGAGCCTTGATGCGATTAGCTTTGTTGCGATGGATCACGCCGGACTTAACTGCTTTATCAGCAGCTGAGGCAACGAGTGAGGCAGCCGCGGTGGGTGAGCCTGCAGTGAAACCTTTAACGAGGGTTTTCAGACGGGTGCGGACGATCTTATTACGAGCGGCGCGAGCGGCGGTCTGACGAACGCTCTTTTTGTTAGCTTTGATGTTTGCCATGTGAAGTATTAGGGAAGCCGTGGCTAGCCCTCGGAGTCAACGCGGATTTAATCAAAATACCCCCCTTTCTTCGGGGGCTTTGAAATTCCTGCTGGTGGAAGGGGTGGGATTCGAACCCACGAACAGCGAAGCTGAACGGATTTACAGTCCGCGACCTTTAGCCACTTGGATACCCTTCCGGCCCAGTAGGAAGGGCTTATTTGGCACTCTAGGACTATGATGACAAGCGCTTTTCGACGTTTTGGACTCTTTTCCTGATAATGTGCGAAATGGGCTAAAAGGCCTTCACTCTTGGGCTGATTTCTTCACTCTATGGCTATGCCGATTAGCCCAGCTATTGTCCTCATTGACGGGGATTGCACGCTCTGTAATCGCGCGATGATTTGGTTTAGTGCCCGAAATCAAAGTAAGCATTTCATTTTTGCTCAGAATGCGGGCGAAGTGGCCCGAATTTTAGGCGAACCAGCTGGGGGCGATAATGGAACGGTGGTCGTGTGGGTTGGCTCTCGTCGGTTAGTACGATCGGAGGCCGTGATTTATCTTTTAAGTAAATCCGACGGACTATGGCCATGGGTGGGTCTGAGTCTGAAAATTATCCCACGAGTCATCCGCGATTTTTTCTACGACTTGGTCGCCCGCTCGCGCCATCGATTAAATTTAGCTAAAGTCTGTCCGTGCTTGAGCCACGATGATCTCGCTGAATAGTAATGCTATGAGATTTTTAGTAACGAGCATACTGGCTTCAGGATTATTGATGGGTTGCTCCTCTTATCGCGAACGCTCCGAAAAAGAATCCATCGAGCAAATGCATCGCGATAGTGAAATTCGCCAAACTCGTTTAAAGTCAGCCAGTTCATTAAATGATAAAGAATATGAAACGGTTTCGGATCGCATGGGCTGGTCGCGCTCCGATGCACGCGGTTTGCCACCACCTCCGACTACTGAAGAATTAGAGAAAAAAGTTAAAGCCGCCAACCCCTAATGTTTTTGTATGTCTTAAAAAGGTTGGCGGAAATGGTTCCGGTTCTCTTGCTGGTCGTCATCGCTACTTTTTTCTTAGCTCACGCTGTGCCGGGTGGACCCTTTGATAAAGAGCGTCCGCTGCCACCCGAAGTGAAATTGCGTCTCGAAGCTTATTACGGCTTGGATCAACCCTTGGTTATTCAACTTAAAAACTATATTAAGAATTTACTGCAGGGAGATTTAGGACCTTCACTCAAATATCCTGGATGGACGGTGAACGAAATTATCGGATCAAGAATCCCAGTTTCAGTAACGCTCGGAACCGTCTCAATTATTTTGGCGGTGTTGATTGGTATTCCAGTGGGGGTCTTGGCTTCGTCGTACCCTAATTCTTCCTTGGACCGAGTTCCCATGGGTTTTGCATTATTGGGAGTTTGTTTACCGGCCTTTGTTTTGGGTCCGATTCTCTCTTTAGTATTTTCCAAAACGTTCGGTTGGCTTCCTCCCTGTGGCTGGGGCTCGCCCATTCACCTGGTTTTACCTGCGCTGACTTTGGGTTTAATTACCGCTGCACCTCTGGCTCGTCTGACGCGCGGTGAATTATTGGAAGTGGGTCAGTTGGATTATATTCGTACCGCTAAGGCCAAAGGCATTTCGCCTTTCCGTGTAAGATTCATTCACGTTTTAAGAAATGGAATTTTGCCTGTGGTGACTTACCTTGGTCCCGCCACCGCCGCTTTAGTTTCTGGTACTTTCGTGGTAGAGTCGTTGTTCGATGTCCCAGGCTTAGGACGCTTGTTTGTGACCGCTATTATCAATCGCGATATCACTCTTATTTTAGGAACCACCTTAATTTACGCCGTGGCGTTGTTGGTCTTAAACTTAATGGCCGACTTGATTAAAGCGGCGCTCGATCCGCGCTTACTGCGCAAAAACTCATGAGTGAATTAACCTTAGATACGCCCGCGCCTGCGACGCTTTGGCAGAGATTTACTCGGAAGTCTTTACCGCTTATTGCATTAAGTTTCTTGGTTATTTTAGCGACCGTCTGTTTTCTTTCTCCGTGGATTTCGCCCTACGATTATAAGTCGCAAAATTTATTATTAGGTCCGACGAGTCCATCGGCTGATCACTGGTTCGGAACGGATTTATTGGGTCGTGATTTATTGTCCCGCGTTCTGCAAGGTGGCTTAATCTCTATCACTGTTGGTTTGATTGCTACGTTGGTTGCATTGTTTGTGGGGGTTATTTATGGAATCGCGGCAGCGGAGCTCGGTGGTCGCTTCGAAGATTTTTCCATGCGGGTGATTGATATTATCAGCACACTTCCGTTAACGCTCATTGTGGTTTTGTGTACCGTCGTTTTCGGACAAAATATTTGGCTGATCTTTTTAGCGGTCGGTGGGGTGTCTTGGCTGACCATGGCGCGTATTATTTGCACGAAGACCCGTCAGCTGAAGAGCCGGCAATTTGTCGACGCCTCAGTCGCTCTAGGTCAGTCGCGACTAGGAATAATTTTTAATCATTATCTTCCCAATCTTTCTGGCACCATCGCCGTTTACGCGACGCTGACTATTCCGAATGTATTAATGCTCGAAGCCTTTGTGAGCTTCTTGGGTTTGGGGGTTAAGGCTCCGATGACGTCATGGGGTCTGTTGATTAAAGAAGGAACGGATGTGATGGAGCAATGTCCCTGGCTTTTAATTATCCCTGCGACCACCTTTGCTTTGTCTCTGCTCTCATTGAGTTATTTAGGTGATGGCTTGCGCGATGCTTTTGATCCGCGTAGTAATAAGAATTAATCATGCCTCTACGACGTTACATCGTAATCAAGTCCGACGGTTCAGAAGGTCAGGAGTTTGAAGTAGATCTCCCGAAGGATGCGCCCGATTTTACTTTTCATCCCGTCACGAAGGATCCTTGTCGTCGGGTGATTGATTCACCGAGTCTGACGATTAAGTATGGTGAAGGCGCGATGAAGCAGTCCGTCTCCGATGAGAAATTACGCCAAGCCGGTTTCCAGAGGTTGGAAAAAAACGGCGAGGGCGGTTGGAATAAAATTAATTAACTCCTAAAACGAAACGCCCCGCTTTTTGGCGGGGCGAGACGTCGTCAGGGTGAGGCGTTTCCGCCGTAGAAAAATTTACTTAAGCTTTGGCAGTGGCGCGTGCGCGCTTGACCAGAGATTTAGCAGTGTCGGAAGGTTGAGCTCCGAGCTTGATCCAATGATCAACGCGTTCGACGTTGATCACGAGAGGAGCTGCTTTGCCGCGTGCGCTTGGATTGTAGTGACCCAAGACTTCAACGAAGCGACCGTCGCGACGGATGTGTTGTTCGGCCACAACGAGACGATAGGTCGGCTCGTTCTTGGTTCCGAAACGTTGGAGGCGAATGCGTAACATAAATGGGAGAAGGTGAGAGAAGGCCAATCTTGGGTTTAACCAAAAGAGGAAAGAGAAAAAACGCAGGCGGAGAGGGGGGAGTCAAGCCTGCACCTCCCAAATTGTACTAATTTATTTAACGAGTTATTCACGATTTAGCTAAAACAGCAGTTTAAGTGCTTAATAATGAACGGCTTCATTTGCTTGAAGTCGCTCATTTAAATTACCCCTTCCCGTGGAATTGGTTAAAATATAAAAAAACCCGCCGGAGCGGGTCTTTTAAAAGTTATCGTAGGACGATTACTTAGTAGCGGTTTCAGCCGATGGATCGTAACGCTTTTCTTTAACTTTGGTAGCAGACTTACCTTGGCGACCACGGAGATAATAGAGACGAGCCTTCATGACTTGGGACACGCGCTCAACTTCGATTTTCTCGATGTTAGGGGAGTGCACAGGGAAAGTACGTTCAACACCTTCGCCGAAGGATACGCGGCGAACCGTAAAGGTTTCTTGGACGTTGCCACCTTTGCGAGAGATCACGATACCCGAGAAAACCTGGGTGCGTTCTTTGTCGCCTTCGCGAACCTTGGTGGAGACGCGCACGCCGTCACCGACTTTAAATGTGTCGGCACCGCGGTTAGCTTTTAGTTGCGACTGGGTCGCGAAGTGGAGGAGGGGATGGTTGCTCATGGCTGGTTTTATTTGTCTTCCAGTAGGTCGGGCCTTCGTTGCTTTGTCTTCTCGATTTGCTTTGCCCGACGCCATTTTTCGATTTCAGCGTGGTGGCCTCCGAGGAGGACCGGGGGCACTTCGAGACCATCATAAACAGCGGGTCTAGTGTACTGCGGAAAGGCGAGCAACTTGCCGTTGTAGCTATCCCCAGTCAAGGAGTTTTCCTCACCAAGTACCCCGGGGATCTGCCGACCGACACAATCGACCACAATACAGGCCGGAAGTGTGCCATTTGTCAGCACATAGTCCCCGACCGATATTTCACGGGTAACCCGGGCATCGCGGAAGCGCTGGTCGATACCCTCATAATGGCCTGAAACCAGAATTAAGTGACTTTTTTGGGCTAATTCGCGGGCTAAATCGTTGGTTAGCTGCTCGCCATCGGGACAAAGGTAGATGACTTCCGCCCCTGGCGTCGCCAGGCCGCCTACGGCATCAAAGAGGGGCTGGCAGGTCATCAACATGCCTGGACCGCCACCATAAGGGACATCGTCCACTTTATGATGTTTATCTTTCGACCAGTCCCGCAGGTTGTGCGCTTTAAACTGAATTAACCCGTTATCAATGGCTCGTCCAATAACCGATTCCTGCAAGAAGCCGTTGGCCATTGCTGGGAAGAGAGTGATGAGATCGATGCGCACGGCCATCTTAGAAGAACTATCAACGTCTTAAAATTATCAGAGAGCAAGCCATCGATAAAAATTATTTTTTTCTTAAATCCATCGGAGTCGATAGCTCGGGCGCAACGGCAGTTCCGACCGCATTAACGTCGGATGTAAAAAGATATTTCCAAACTTCATCCTGGAGGTAGTTGCCCTTGGCGTCCTTGGGCGAATTTTTATTCGGCTGCACATAGCCATGAGCTTTGGCGGGATCATTTTTCACATCACCCTGCGTTATGAGTCTTCTCGAATGGGCAAAGGGTGCAGGTGTGGTGTCAGCATTTACAATCGGACCAAATCTATTGAGCCCTAATAATAACCATGACCGAGGATAGTGATTACCAGTCCAGCCGCCGTCTAAAATATGACTGTATCCAAAGAAACGATTGGGCGGTGTCGCTGAAGGGAGTGCCTGCCAGTCTTCGAATTGATCCCGTGGTCCGCAGAACATGACAACGCGTGCCACCTTTTGCTGAATGCCGAAACGAGCCGATGAAGTGGCGCCATGTGAAGATCCTGCGATAATTATTTTTTCCCAATTTAAACCAGTGCCGTCTGCTTTCAGAAAGTAATCCCAACGTGCTGCGGGTTGATTTTTGGCGAGAAATTTTATGAATTGAAAGGCACGCTCTTGCATGCTGTCAGCCAAGGGGATTTGGATGAATTTTGAAGTGTCCAATCCGGTGAGCGCCTCGCGGCGAATATTACCTAAATGTTGGGTGTCGTCCTTGGGTTCGGTATTTAATTGGTTAAACCACTCTCGGGCGTAGGCGACTTGGATAGAGTGTAGACCATACTGATTTAATCTCTCAGCAAGCAGTGGGTTGTAGCCCATGAGCCAAATGACACATTGTCCGCGAGGTTTTACACGCGTATCCACATCAGCGTTTTGGGTGTCAGCTGGCTTACCATTTTTTTCTAAAACAAAGTTTATTTCCGGATGCGAGCTGCAACGTGAGTCGATCACGCTGGCACGTGTACTCGTGTGATAAGCCTGAGGATGGGGGTCGGAGTAGGTAAATACATCTTCGGCCAACAGACGGGAGAAGGTCAGAAGCAAAAACAGGGGTACCGCACGATTCATACCTTAATTAGGAGCCAAGATTCTCACGACTGCAAGGCGGTGTCGCTCGCACGACAGGCATTTTGGGTTTTCTTCTATCTTCTGCTTGCTCCAGTCGGGCTTAATCTTCTCCTTTTCTCTACATTTATGCCTTCGCCTTTCGATAATCTTTTGCCGCGTTACGATGCCGTCGTGATTGGAGCTGGTTTAGGAGGAATGACCGCCGCAAATAATTTAGCTAAATTTGGCCGAAAGGTTTTACTGGTTGAGCACCACTATCAATTAGGGGGCCTGGCTACTTTCTTCAAACGGGCCGGCGGACATATTTTTGATATTTCTCTGCACGGCTTTCCGCACGGCATGATTAAGTCCACTCGACGTTATTGGTCGAAGGAAATTTCTGATAAGATTCACCAATTGAAAGACGTTCGTTTTATTAATCCCGATTTCGATGTCCGTACGACTTTTGACCGCGTAGATTTTACGCGTATCATGATTGAGCAATTTAAAATCCCGGCAGAAACGGTGGAGGCATTTTTTGCTCATTTAAGAGAGATGAATTATTACGATAACGATTCACGTACCACGCGTGAATTGTTTGAACAGTTTTTTCCAGGTCGTCCCGATGTGCAGCGCCTCCTGTTGGAGCCGATTGCTTACGCAAACGGATCTACGTTGGAAGATCCCGCGATTACCTTCGGCATTGTTTTCTCAAATTTCATGTCCAAGGGCGTGTTTATTTTTCAAGGCGGTACGGATACGATGATTAATATTATGACGGCGGAAATGAAAGCGAATGGTGTCGATATCCGCCGCAACGTCTTAGTCGAAAAAGTAGTCGTCGAAAAAGATTCCGCCGGCGTGCGTCGCGTTGTCGGAGTCAAATTGCGCGGTACGCGCTTAGGTGAAGAAGCTGAAGTGGCCTGTGCTACGGTGATATCGAATGCTAATATTAAAGATACTGTTTTAAAACTCAGTGACGCTTCATCCTTTGACGCCGAATTTTTAGCTCAAGCCAAAGCGGTACGTGTAAACACTTCTTCTTGTCAGGTCTACATGGGTATCCGCGAAGGAGAAAGTATCCCTATGATTGGCGATTTGGTTTTCACTTCAGAGGCCAAACCATTTTCCAGTAAAGAGCTAACCGACTTCCATACCACGTCGCGCACTTACTCGGTATACTATCCCGACACACGACCTCACACCAAAACTCCGCGCTACGGTATCGTTACCTCCATTAATCAACGGTGGGAAGATTGGGCACATTTATCGGAAGCCGATTATCAGACCCACAAAAATCGCGTGATTGAAGAGTCGCTCGTCGGACTCGAAAAATTTATTCCTGATATTCGTCAAAAAGTTAATCACCTAGAAGCAGCCACGCCTCGTACGGTTAATCGTTATGTCCGACATATCGGCGGAACATCCTTTGGAACAAAATTTGAAGGCTTAAAGGTATCGATGGGTCTACCTGAACAAGTCGCTGGCTTATATCACGCCGGCAGTGTGGGCATTATTATGTCAGGCTGGCTCGGCACGATTAATTATGGTGTGATTGTTTCCGCCAAGGCAGATTCTTATTTGCGCGATCCTTTAGCTAAACCACTGGGCGAAGCAGAAGCCAGCGCTGGAGTTTAATATGAAATACCTCGCACTTATATTCATCGGACTCACCTCGGTATTACCCGCGCGTGAGTTAACTTTTTATGTCGGCACTTTAGGGCCTGAAGCCAAAGGCATTTGGCGAGCAACTCTCGATGGGCAGACGGGAAAAATATCTACTCCCGTTTTACTCGCGGAAATAAATAAAGCATCTTTTTTAGCACTTCGACCCGATGGTCAGACCCTGTACGCGACGACGGAAATGTCTGATGGCTCAGGCGGGGTCGCAGCTTTCAAATTAAATACCGATGGGAGTGCAAAATTATTAAACTCTCAAACCACCGGAGGAAAAAACTGTAATCACGTGGCCGTGGATGCGACGGGGAAAAATTGTGCCGCTGCTAATTATAATTCGGGCTCGGTGGCCTCTTTGCCGATTAAGGCCGATGGCTCACTCGCTGAGTTTAGTGGATTCGTTCAACATGTTGGAAAAAGTGTTCATCCCACTCGTCAGACCAGTCCCCATGCCCATGGAGTTTATTTTGATGCCTCCAATAAATTTCTCGCGGTACCTGATTTAGGCATCGATCAAATTAAAGTGTATCGATTCGACGCGGATACTGGAAAACTGAGTTCCGTTGATTCCGTAAGTGTGATGCAGAAGCCAGGCGACGCTCCGCGCCATTTAGTTTTTCATCCAACTCAACCAATGGCCTACGTGTGTAATGAGTTGTCGCTCACGGTGACGGCGTTTCGTTTTGATGTAAAAACTGGCGTGCTTAGTCCACTTCAAGTGATAGACACGCTGCCCGCTGATGCAGAACGCAAAGGCGCATCGACCGCCGAGATATTTTGTCATCCTAATGGACGGACTCTCTACGTCTCCAATCGCATTCACGATTCCATCGCCGTTTTCTCAATTGGCACGGATGGTTCGTTAAAATTGATTCAGCATCAAATGGGTGTGCCTGCGACACCCCGTGGATTTGGTCTATCGCCCGACGGCCAATGGCTGGTGTGCGCTGGGCAAAAATCGGGTACTTTGAACGCCTATCGGATCAATCCTGAGTCGGGTATGCTTACCGATACCCAACAGGCCGTGAAGGTTGGGTCGGCTAGTTGCGTTATTTTTGCCAAATAAGCTTAGAATCCTCTAAAATAGCCTTTTGGGGCTGGTAATGAATATCTAAATAAAGAGGCAACCTTTTCGTTGGATTAGTGTTATATTAATAGCATAATAGCCTATAAATCATGCCCCGATTTTTAGTTTATCACTTTTTCATTTTTTTACTGGGCGGGGTCGTGCCTATTTACGCCGCTCCAAGTTCTGAATTACCGCTCATCGCGCAAAAGGCTTTAGAACAAAACCAGGTAAATTTCAGTGCGAGTGATTTAGAATTTTTCGAGAAAAAGATTCGTCCGATTTTATCGGATCGTTGTTTTAAATGTCACTCTGCCCAAGAAGGAGTTTCTAAAGGTGGTTTAATTATGGACACCCGCGCGGGTTTGTTAGCGGGTGGGGACACGGGAGCTGCCATTGTCCCCAATAGTGTTGAGAAGTCTCTTTTAATCACCGCGGTTCATCAGACAGATCCTGATTTATCGATGCCTCCTAAAAAAGGTGGGGCTAAACTACCGGATGCACAAATCGCATTACTCGAGCAATGGGTTAAGATGGGAGCACCGGCACCCGTGGGTGCAGGCGCGGTAAAGTTAACCGGCTTATCTCAGAAAGCACGCGATCACTGGGCGTTTAAATCTTTTACAAAACCTGATTTACCGAAAGTCAGTAACGAGGCCTGGTGTCAGAATGAAATCGATTATTTTATTTTAGCTAAATTAGATGAACAGGGATTGAAGCCTTCTGCACCGACAGATGGTGAATCTTTATTGCGCCGATTGAACTACGATTTAATCGGACTGCCCCCCTCTAATACGGAAGTTGAAGCCTTCAGTCGCGATTACACCAATGCCAGCGCGGTGGATTCGTATTTATTACAGAATAATAAACCAGCCCACGCCGTAACTGATTTAGTAGAAAAGACCGTCAATCGATTAATGTCGTCACCACAATACGGTGAACGCTGGGCGCGACATTGGTTAGACTCAGCACGGTACGCTGATACGCCTGGTAATGGTATTAAACGCGGCGAGGCTTACGCAAATGCCTGGACCTATCGCGATTATGTGATCGATGCATTTAATCAGGATAAACCTTACGACCAATTTATCGTCGAACAGTTGGCCGCCGATCGATTGCCTAACCTTGCTAAAGATGATCCACGCCTCGCCGCCCTTGGTTTCATCACGGTCGGAAAACGTTTTGAAAATAATGATGATACGATTGACGAAAGAATTGATACGACGACGAAAGCCTTTCTGGGTCTGACCGTATCGTGTGCCCGTTGTCACGATCATAAATTCGATCCGATTCCCACCGCTGACTACTATTCACTCCATGGAGTTTTTGCTTCAACCACGGAGCCCTTGGATGAGCCCATGATTAAGACAACACGTGTACCGAGTGCGACCGAGCGAGCCGATTTTGATAAAAAAATGAAGGACTTAGTGGAGTCGAATGCCCGTGGTTATTATCGCTATATTCGAGCTCAACTAGCGACTTTACACAAAGACTTCGCCGGCCGTGCTTTATCCGCAATGGCTGGATTTAGGTCCACGCGTTCTGCTGATTTACAGAAGACCTATAATTTCACGCTCGTTCGCGAGGTCGATACATCGATCATAATCAATAAAATTTCGCCCATCACCGCGCCGTTATTTCATCTGCAAAGAGTCCCAGCCGACCAATTTGAAGAAAAGGCCCCTCAGGTTATCGCCAATGTTTTATCCGACAAAAAAGTTATAATTAATCCACTCGTGGCCGAGGCCTTAGTGAATTTAAAACCTAAGACGATTGATGATGTTGCGTTGGCGTATCAGGCGATGTTCAAAAAATACAGTACTCAGATTGATAAACACATCGATCTGCGCAGTACGCCAGGCCGTGCGGGCGAGAAGGATAATCCAGACATTATTCAGCTCGCGGCCTGGCCATGGCCTTTACCCAGTTACGAGGATATCGATAGTAATCCTAAGATTCTTTCCTTAATTACGACCCGTAGTTTTTGTTATACCTGGCAGGATAAGCCTAACTTTTTAAATAATAAAATACCCGAAAAATATTTTCGTTTTAAGGAAATTAATCAATTGGAACTCACCCACTCAGGTGGACAAGGCAAAGCCATGGCAGTTGCGGATGCATTAAGTCCTAAAAACAGTAATGTATTCTTAAGGGGCGATCGTAATAAAAAAGGTCCTGTCGTATCTCGTCAGTTTCTAGAAATTCTTTCAGGTCCTAGCCGAGTTCCTTTTACGCAAGGCAGTGGTCGATCTGAGTTGGCTAAAGCGATTGCCAGTCCTACCAACCCCTTGACGGCACGCGTTCTAGTGAACCGTGTTTGGATGCAACACTTTGGTGCGGGTATTGTGAGCTCACTCGACGACTTCGGAAATATGTCCGAAAAGCCTACTCACCCCGAATTATTAAATTGGTTGGCGGTGCAGTTCGTGGAGAGCGGCTGGTCGATGAAAAGTCTCCACCGTAAAATGCTCACTTCGCAAACCTATCGACAGTCGGCCAACCCCGCAATGAATCCGCTTGTTGCCAGTCGCGATCAAAATAATCCGAATAAGATCGATGCGGGAAATAAATACCTCTGGCGCTCTAATTTACGTCGACTTGATTTCGAAAGCATTCGCGATGCACTCATCATGCTCACCGGAAAAATGGACTCCACGCTGGGTGGCCGCCCAGTGAATATCACCGATGAGCCTTTAAGTTATCGTCGAAGTATTTATGGTTATATCGATCGTGAACACTTGAGCGACCTACAGTCGCAGTTCGATTTCTCGGATCCGGATATGCCGAACTCTCGCCGCAATTCTACCATCGTTCCGCAGCAGGCTTTATTCTTCATGAATAATCCACTATCGGTTGAAGTAGCACGGGCCGTGGCCGCGCGTCCGGAAGTGGTGGGGGCCATCAATGATGACGCCAGAATCACAAACATGTATCGAATCATGTTCCAAAGAACACCGAAGTCCGACGAGGCACGTATGGCCAAAGAGTTTATCAAAAAAGTCACTGGCGTTGCGGCCGAGTCAGTCACCGCTCAACCGACTAAAGGCGAGAAAAAGAAGTTGGCCAAAGAGGCCCCTAAACCGATTGAAAATCCCGCTATCACCACAAAAATTGAGGGCGGTGTCATGAAGAATTTAGGGGTCAGAGCCTCGCGGGCCAAGGTTTCCCCATGGGAAATGCTCGCCCAAGCCATGATTTGTTCGAACGAATTTGTATACCTCGATTAACCCCCTATAATTTAACTATGGAAACTCCCAATTGCAGTAATCGGATTCCCGAAGCGAATTCTCGTCGCGAGTTTCTTCGTCAAACGGGATTGAGCATGGGGACGCTAGCATTCGGCACGATGCTCTCGCGTGGATTGATTACCGATGCACGTGCGGAAGGGCCGTTAAATTTAAAAGTTCGCGCCGCACCGTTGCCAGCTAAAGCTAAACATATTATTCATATTTTTGCGGGTGGAGCGCCTTCGCACCTAGATACTTTCGACTACAAACCTGGCATGAAAGACTTGGCGGAAAAATCCAAAGCCGGTCAGGCAGGAGTTATCTTTCCCACGCCCTTTGAATTTAAGCAGTGTGGAAAATCGGGTTTGGCGATCAGTGAAATTTTTCCGAAGTTACAAGAAGTTGCCGATGACCTCTGTATTATTCGATCCATGCATTCGGATATTCCAGCCCACGGCCCAGCATCAAAACTTCTGCACACAGGCTCGGCTATTTTAACAAAACCTTCCTTGGGTTCTTGGGTTTTATACGGACTCGGAACCGAGAGTCAGGACTTACCCGGGTTCGTCAGTTTAGGCGCTCAAGTGGAGGCACGTCAGGCGGCCTTTTTACCGAGCATCTATCAAGGTGCAAAAACGACTTTCCGTACCAACGTGGCCTCGAATCGCGTTATCCCCAATTTACAAAGTGAGTTCACTAATGAGGAGGCGCAAAGAAAACAACTCGATCTGGTCCACCAACTTAATCAACAGCACATGCAGACTGTGCAAAAAGATGAACAGCTGGAGGCCCGCATTGAATCTTTTGAATTAGCTTTTCGCATGCAGACGGCGGCGACGGATGCTTTTGATATTTCCAAAGAATCACAAAAAACACGCGATGCTTACGGAAAGACGGAATTAGGAGCTAAACTTTTATGTGCTCGTCGGCTCGTTGAACGCGGCGTTCGCTTTGTACAAATCGACGCGGGTGGTTGGGATCACCATAATAATATTCAACTCGCGGCGGCTCGCACGGGAGCTGCGATTGATGGTCCGGCGGCTGCTTTAATTAAAGATTTAAAAGAGCGCGGACTCTTGAGCTCCACATTGGTTATCTGGGGTGGTGAATTCGGTCGCACGCCTACGACGGCGGGCAGAGTCAATCCGAACAGCGGTCGCGATCACTGGTCGAAGGCTTATTGTGCTTGGATGGCGGGTGGGGGAGTGAAGGCCGGAATTAATTATGGTGAGACGGATGACATCGGCGGCGAAGTTGTTTCCAATGGCGTCGATGTGCATGACCTACACGCTACTATCCTGCGCTTGATGGGCTTTGATCACACCAAACTTACCTATCGATACAACGGACGTGATTTCCGTCTGACGGATAATTACGGTCAGGTTGCTGAAGGCATTATCGCGTAAATTATAAATCTACGTTGTCGATTAAGCGAGTGTTACCTAAATAACAGGCAAGCGCCAACACGCATTCACCAGGAGTAATCTTAGTGACTTCGCTTAAAGTTTCTCGGTGCACGACTTTTAAATACTGTACGCGTAGGGACGCATCCAAGGTAAGTCTTTTAAAAGCAGCCTTCTCAATCAGAATGGGATTCGTTTCTCCTTTTTGTGCTAACTCTTGAGCTACTTTGCAGGCGGCTGGTATCGCTGACGCCTTTTGTAATTCTTCGGGGGTGAGATATCGATTTCTTGAACTGAGGGCCAGCCCGCTGGGCTCTCGAACAGTTTCATCGATAATCACCTTAACGGGGATGTGTAGGTCGTGAACCATTTGTTTAATCACTACACATTGTTGTAAATCTTTTCGACCAAACACGGCACAGGTCGGTTGAATCACATTGAAGAGCATTGCGACAACCGTGCTCACGCCGCGAAAATGTCCGGGTCGAAAGGCTCCGCAAAGTCCCGTGGTTACTTTCTCAACATCCACCCAAGTGATGGCATTTTTGGGATAAAATTCTTCAACACTCGGAGCAAAAATGAGATCCACGGAAGCTTTGCGGCAGGCATCGCAATCCGCTTCGAAGGTTCTAGGATATTTTGAAAAATCTTCGTTTGGACCAAACTGGGTGGGGTTAACAAAGATAGAGACGACGGTAAAATCTGCTTCACTGCGGGCGCGTTTAACTAATGCAAGATGACCCTCGTGAAGACAGCCCATCGTCGGCACTAATCCAATCGTTCGCCCTGCTTGTCGTTGAGCTGCGAGGATTTGGCGAAGTTCGGTGATAGTGTTAACGACCAGCATTCGGATGATGCTAGGGCAATGACCCAAGGTTGCAAGTGACACTTGTTTGTCGTCTTAGTAATACTAATGAATCATGAAATATCTAACTTGGTATTGTTAAATCATATAAAACAATGCATAAAATTAGCCATTAGAAGACTGGCTTTAGAGTTTCTAAGAAAGTAGAGTGTCGTAAAAGTACAAAATTAATCTGCTGATTTTACATAATACCCACTTGGCAACCCGTGTTTAGATATTAATTATAATCTGCCTACCCCTTAAAAATATGTCACACTTCAAGAATGTGCCGATGATTCGGTATGAAGGTCCAAAGTCGAAGAACGCTTTTGCTTTTAAGCATTACAATCCAGACGAGAAAATCGGCGGAAAGAAAATGAAAGATCACATGCGTTTTGCCGCCGCTTATTGGCACGTGATGCGCAATGGCTTGAGTGACCCCTTTGGTAGTGCCACCGCCTTGATGCCCTGGGACGATGGTTCTGATTCTCTTGACAATGCTTTGCGTCGTGTGCCGGTCTTTTTTGAGTTTCTCGAAAAGTGCCAAATTGATTTCTACTGTTTCCATGATCGGGACATTTCCCCGGAGTCTTCAACCTTAACTGAGACTCACGCTAATCTCGCTCGGGTTACTCAAGAATTAAAAGCTTACCAGAAGTCTACAGGTAAAAAACTCCTCTGGGGTACGGCCTGTCTTTTTGCGCATCCGCGCTACGCCCAAGGTGCGGGCACTTCTCCTAATGCCGATGTCTTTGCGTATGGTGCCAGCCAGGTTCGTCATGCGTTGGATGCGACCAAGGCACTCGGCGGTGAGGGCTATGTTTTCTGGGGCGGTCGTGAAGGCTATGCGACGTTACTGAATACTCATATGAAGCGTGAGTTGGATCACTTGGCTCAGCTCTTACACCTCGCTGTCGACTACGCGAAGAAGATTGGTTTTAAAGGACAGTTTTACATTGAGCCTAAACCACGCGAACCGTCTACGCACCAATACGATTCAGATTCGGCCGCCTGTCTCAACTTCCTGCGTGAATATGACTTATTAAAATATTTTAAACTTAATATTGAAACCAATCACGCAACGCTGGCTGGACACACGATGGAGCATGAGCTCGAAGTAGCCATCGGTGCTGATGCCTTAGGCTCTATCGATGCTAATCGCGGAGATACACTCTTAGGTTGGGACACCGATCAATTTCCTACCGACCTTTATCTCACGACTAATATTATGTTACGCGTCTTGAAGATGGGTGGATTTACCACGGGTGGACTTAATTTTGATGCTAAACGTCGCCGTGAATCGCACGAGCCCGTTGATCTCTTCCACGCTCATATTGGTGGCATGGACGCCTTTGCGCGTGGCCTGAAAATTGCTCATGCAATCATCAAAGACGGCAAGCTCGATCAGTTTGTCGATAAACGTTATGCTTCGTGGGATAAAGGTATTGGGCGCAAAATTGAATCGGGTAAGACTTCGCTCATTGCGCTCGATCAATACGCTCAAGGCATTACGCCGCCACGTCTTGACTCGGGTCGTCAGGAGTTGCTGGAGAATCTTATCAACGAATATATTCGGTAATCCTTATGGCGATTGTTCTCGGTTTAGATTTATCAACGCAAAGTGCAACTGCACTGGTGTTAGATACTAAATCTGGAAAGCAGTTAGCGATGGCTCGTGCAACCTTCGGTCCTGACTTTCCTGAGCGAGGACATCCCGAAGGATTTATTCCGGGCGGTCACAATAATGAAGTCCATGCCAGTCCATTGCTTTGGTTGGATGGATTAGAATTAGCTTTGGGTTGTTTGGGGGTTTCAATTGATCTTTCTAAAATCGAAGCGGTTTCAGTTTCTGGTCAACAACACGGCAGTGTTTATCTTGGTGCGGATTATCGCGCTGCGTTCGCGGATGGTAATCCACAAACTTCTCTCGCTGAGAAAATTAAGCCTGTGCTCTCTCGCGAGACTTCTCCGATCTGGATGGATAGCTCAACAACCCAAGAGTGTGCGGAGATTGCTGCTGCCCTCGGTGGTAATCAGGCGGTGTGTGATTTAAGCGGAAGTGTCGCCACGCCCCGATTTACTGGTCCACAGATTCGTCGTTTCGCTAAAAATAATCCTGCACTTTGGGCGAAAACTGAACGTGTTCATTTAGTTTCCTCATTCATGGCTTCTATTTTAGCAGGCAAGGACGTTGCGATTGATACGGGTGATGGTGCCGGGATGAATTTAATGGATATCCGCAAGGGCGATTGGTCGCCAGCTGCTCTGCAAGCGACTGCTCCCGACTTAGCAAGGAAACTTCCAAGTATTAGTCCTGGTTCCACCGTGGCTGGAACTATTTCAAAATATTTTGTCGCGCGTTATGGTTTTTCAAAAACTTGCCAAGTGGTGATTGGTACGGGCGACAATCCTTCTAGCTTAGTGGGCATGGGTGCATCTCGTCCTGGAAAAATTGTCATTAGTTTGGGAACCAGTGATACACTTTTTGCCGCAATCGAAGGAATCCGTACGGATGTGGCTGGCCTGGGTCATGCCTTTGGAAATCCATTAGGCGGGAGTATGAGTTTGATTTGTGTTCGTAATGGCTCACTCGCCCGCGAAGCCATTCGTCGCGAATGCGGATTAAAAAGCTGGGATGATTTTTCTGCGGCGATTGATAAATCGCCTGCCGCTCAGTCTGCGATACTACCCATGGAAGTGGACGAGATTACTCCACGTCATTCTGCGGGCCGGATAACTCTAGGAAAAAATGTTTCTAAAGAATCATTGCCCCGCGCTGCGGTAGAAGGTCAGGCTTTGAGCATGCGTTTGCACAGTCGTTGGGTGGGAACACCGACCACTCAGTTATTACTCACGGGAGGTGCTTCTAATAACTCATCGATTGCACAAATTTTTGCGGACGTTTTTGGTGCTCCCGTTTTACGTTTACCGGTTTCGGACTCTGCTGCACTCGGTGCTGCGTTACGAGCTGCGGAAGCCGCCTGTGGAGAGAAAATGGATTATCTTGAATCTCTATTTTGTGCACCGGCTCCGGGAGTTATCCATCCTAACCGTGCATTGCGTTCCGCTTACGACGCACTTGAAATTGAATTAGCCAAAAAACTTTCTTAATGACTATTCATATCAATTAAACCCAACAACTCTATGTCACAACGTCCAACCACATTATTTACCGGCCAGTGGGCCGATCTCCCGATTGCCGAATTATTACCTAAAGTTAAGTCCATGGGTTACGATGGTGTAGAATTAGCCTGCTGGGGTGATCACTTTGATGTCACTCGTGCCGTCAAAGAAAAAGGTTACATTGAATCTCTTTGGGCTTTATTAGAAAAAAATGGATTAGGTTGCTGGGCGATTTCATCACACCTGGTGGGTCAAGCTACCTGTGATAATATTGATGAACGACATCAGGCGATTCTCTCTCCGCACATCTGGGGCGATGGAAATCCTGAAGGTGTCCGTACGCGTGCAGCGGCAGAAATGATTCTCACGGCAGAAGCAGCACGTAAATTCTTTGATTACGGTAAGTCCTATATGTCTAAGTTGCCCAAGGGTTCGGGTAAGGTCGTGGTTAATGGTTTTACTGGCTCATCCATTTGGCATGCGCTTTATGCGTTCCCTCCAACGAGTCAGGCTTTTCTCCAAAAGGGTTATGATGATTTCGCTAAACGCTGGCTACCGATTCTCGAAGCTTTCGAAAAACAGGATGTTTATTTCGCACTCGAAGTGCATCCGACAGAAATTGCTTTTGATATTGTTTCCGCACAACGCGCTCTAGAAGCTGTCGGAAATCACAAGCGCTTTGGCTTTAACTATGATCCTAGTCACTTGGGTTACCAAGGCGTGGATTATATTAAATTCATCCGCACTTTTGCTAAGCAAATTCATCATGCGCACATGAAAGATGTATGGTGGGGTCATGGTGATGGCACGGTGGGGGTTTTTGGTGGTCACACTGATTTCTGCGACGCACGTCGTGCTTGGGATTTTCGCTCTGTAGGTCGAGGCGATATTCGTTTTGAAGACGTCATTGTGGCACTTAATGACATTGATTATGCTGGGCCGCTCTCAGTGGAGTGGGAAGACGGTCGTATGGATCGTTTCCATGGTGCGACAGAGAGCTGCGCCTATGTTAAACGTCTTGCATTTCCCACGAACAAGGTCGCCTTCGATGCTGCCTTCGACAAGGCTAAGCAAAAGAAATAATTTTTATAACTACTACTAAAAAGCTATGAGTTCATTAAATCGTAAAATTCGTATGGGCATGGTCGGCGGTGGCCGCGGTGCTTTTATTGGTGCAGTCCATCGCATGGCTGCCGCTCTCGATGGCCAGATTGAGTTAGTCGCCGGCTCCTTCTCGGCTGATCCAGAAAAGTCGCGTCTCTCCGGCCAAGATTTATATCTTAACCCTAAACGTGTCTATGCCTCTTATCAGGAGATGGCTACTGCCGAGGCAAAATTACCGGTCGGTGAGCGTATTGATTTCGTTTCTATCGTCGCCCGAAATGACATGCACTATCCAGTGGCTAAGGCTTTTTTAGAAGCAGGCATTCACGTCGTTTGTGAAAAGCCCCTTGCTTACAGTTTAGCAGAAGCCAAAAAGTTGCTCGCACTGACAAAGAAGAAGAAATTAATTTTTGCTCTCACTCATAATTACACCGGTTATCCGATGGTCAAAGAAGCACGCGCCATGGTCGCCGCGGGCAAGCTCGGTAAGATTAACAAAATAGTCGTCGAATATCCACAGGGGTACGCTAGCCCCTCTTTGCAGGCCGCTAAGCCTTCCAAGATTTCCAATTGGCGTATGAATCCCAATGTCTCTGGCATCTCTAATTGCATTGGTGATATCGGTACTCACGCCCAGAATCTCGCCCAATATATCACCGGTTTAGAAGTCAAAGAAGTGGCTGCAGAACTGACGGCCTTTATTCCCGGTCATACCTTAGATGATGATGGTAACATGTTGGTGCGTTACAAAAACGGAGCACGTGGGGTTCTTTACGCATCACAGATTTCCACCGGCGAAGAAAATAATTTGAATATTCGTGTCTACGGTTCCTTAGCTTCGTTGGAATGGCATCAAGAAGACCCGAATGAATTAATGGTTAAGTTTGTTGACGCACCTCGCCAGGTTTGGCGTCGCGGTAATTCCTACAACGGACCTCAGGCTAAAAAATATACTCGTACACCATTCGGTCACCCCGAAGGTTTCATCGAGGCTTTTGGAAATATCTACTGTGCAGTCGTTGAGGCAATTACCGATCGTCTGCTTAATCGCAAGGCTCCGAAAGAAGGTTACGATTTCCCAACTATTGATCACGGCGTGACGGGTATGGCCTTTGTGGAGGCAGCGGTAAAATCATCCAAGGCCAACGCACGTTGGACTAAGCTGAAGATCTAATTGAGTAAATAGATACTCGCGTTGAGTACCGTTGCAAAGCTCACCCACAATACCTGTGGGCTTTGTAGGTACGCCGCGGTTTTGTTTTCTAAGTAAAGACAACGTACCCAAGCACCGAGTGTGATTAAATAGCCTGCTAATACTACGAGCGCCCAGCCTAGTTGGTGATATTTAAAAAAGACCGGTGACCAGAGCGCATTGGAAAGTAGCATCAAAAAGAAAAATATTTTTGTGAGTTTATTCTGGGTAGCGTTCCAGACCATCCATTGCGAGATGGCCATTAAAAGATAGAGGGTGCTCCAGACTGGTCCAAAAAGATAATTGGGCGGATTAAACGAGGGCTTATTCAGATGGGCATACCAGGTAGGAATTTCAGGTAAAGTTGCACGAGAGCCCAGCCAGCCAATCCCGAGTGTCAGTAAAATCAAAAGCCCTAAAGTGCCATAACTTCCACGGGTCTGGGATGATTTCATAGTTATAATCTGTCCAAAATTACCTTTAGAGCAAGGGAAGTATTTTGACCGCTTGCCATTCGGCGTTTTGTTCTTCTTTTTCGTCTCACTAAGCCATGTCCGACTCTTATATCCAAAATCTCTTCGCTGAACGTATTGGCGGAATTAATTACGGTAAATCTACCGCGATTTATAAATTTGAAAAAATCAAGCGCGCCAAAGCTGCGGCGAAAAAAGCGAAGCCTGACGTAGCGTTGATTGATCTTGGAGTAGGGGAGCCCGATGAAATGGCTTTTCCACAAGTGGTGAAAGCTTTGCAGGTCGAAGCCGCCAAGCCCGAGAACCGTGGCTATGCCGACAATGGCGGCGCCGATTTCCGTTTAGCGGGTGCACGTTATCTAAAAAATCTTTTTAATGTCACCATCGATCCGGAGACCGAAATTCTTCACTCAATTGGTTCCAAAGCAGCCCTTTCAATTTTACCAGCCTGCTTCATTAATCCTGGTGATGTCGTACTAATGACTGTTCCTGGTTATCCTGTATTAGGAACCCACGCTAAATATTATGGCGGGGTGGTTCATAACATGAAATTAAATGCCGAGAATCAGTTCTTGCCCGACTTAAAGTCAATTCCCGCTGATGTTTTAGCTAAGGCTAAAGTAATGGTGTTAAATTATCCAAATAACCCGACCGGTGCTTGTGCGACTCTGAAATTCTACGAGGAGGTCGTCGCTTTTGCGAAGACACATAATCTGATTGTGATTCAAGATGCTGCTTACGGTTCACTTCACTTTGGAAGTGAGCAGGTCTCAATTTTACAAGTGCCCGGAGCTAAGGATGTAGCCGTTGAATTGCACACACTTTCCAAGAGTCACAACATGACTGGCTGGCGCATTGGTTTCGTCGCCGGCAACTCACTCATCGTGCGTGCTTATGGTGATGTGAAAGATAATACCGATTCGGGACAGTTCTTAGGAATTCAAAAAGCTGGTGTTGCCGGTCTCGATGATGTTACGATTCCTCGTGCAATCGCTGATAAATATTCTCGTCGCATGGATAAACTCGTGGGCGTTTTAGCAAAGCTCGGTTTCCAAGTGCGTAAACCGGGTGCTGGATTCTTCTTATATATGCCCGCGCCTAAATCTGCCACTGGTCCAACTGGCACTGTTCAATTTGATTCGGGCGAAGCTTTTTCTCAATGGATGATTTCTGAACATTTGATTTCCACGGTGCCTTGGGATGATTGCGGATCGTTCGTGCGTTTCTCTGTCACCTTCGTTTCAGAAAAAGGTGAAGCCGGTGAAGCCGAGGTCATTGCCGAGGTCGAACGCCGCCTAACCCCCTGGAAATTCAATTTCTAAGAGATTTTAGCCAGTTTCTGTCGGATTGACAGGGGCGGGGTTAATTGGTCAGATTAACTTTCTAGTTTATGGCCTGATAGCTCAGTTGGTAGAGCAGGCGCCTGAAGAGCGCCGTGTCGTTGGTTCGATTCCGACTCAGGCCACCACTTTAAGAAACCCGTTTGAAGCCCAGACGGGTTATCTTTTGAAGAGTAGACGGAGGAGGTGAAATCTTTCGCCGTGATCCAGCGGTGGCACAAAAGAATTATCAACACCGTGGTTAATTAAAGTAATCCGTTTCGACTCTTTGCTTACCTTGTCGCCCTTGGTCGTTTCTTCTTTCCATTCGGCCCGAACAATTCCGAAGGGGATAGATTCATTTCGCCAGACGGTTCCCTCGATTTTGATTACTTGGTTTTTAACGAAGGGTGGATTTATGTTAGTCGTGCAAACCATGTGCAATTTTTTGCATTCATAAGTTTTATTTTGGAAATTTATACGTTCCGTTTTTTTATCATCCACTAAAGTATTTTCCGTGGAGTAGCCGGCAGTGTTAGCGAGGAATTTTACATCTTCTGGTAGCATGTACCATGGGCCCGTTTTAGGATTCGAAAAAAGAATCTCAGCGGATGATTCCAGTAATTTATTAGCGCCTTCACGGTCCAGGTCTTTGGGTACTAAAAATCTTAAAGGAGCTTTTTCACGCGATCCCAGCCAGGCCACCGGTTCGATATTAAGCCAGACATACGCTTTGCCGTTTACTTCACCCGCCGCCCAAACGGAAAGTTTTATCTCTGGCGCTTTATCGGTCGAAGTAATGTCGGTACGGGCTATTTCATAGGTTGCCCATGAGCCTGCGGGTGGGAGATTTTCAGCAAAAATATTCCATTGGGCTTGGACCTCCGTGCAGAGTCCAAGGGTGAGCCCGAGGCATAAAGTTTTAACCCATTTCACGTTTCGACCCTAAATTGCTGATTTTGGCCTGTCGAGTGCCTATCTTTTGCCTTTGTCTTTGACTCAATGTGGGGGCTTAATTGTAGTTAAACCTCTCCTATGGAATGCACGATACAGTCATCGACTAATCAGACCTTGAGCGGTCGTGCCATTATTCCTGCGATTATTATTATCGGGCTATAAGTCCGCGAACGGATCGCATCAGCGAATTTCCGTTCCGCGGCAAATCGGAGCGGTGGTCTATCTTTTAACCCAAAACAACTTTTAACAAACCAACATGGCACGAAAAATCGAAATCTATGACACCACACTCCGCGACGGATCGCAGGGGTTGGGTATTCATTTCTCGGTGGCCGACAAATTGCGCGTGGCACAGGAGCTGGAACGTTTCGGCGTTACTTACATCGAGGGCGGCTGGCCAGGTTCCAATCCTCGCGACATCGAATTTTTCGCCGAGGCCCGAAAATTAAAATTCAAGAAAGCGAAACTCGCTGCCTTTGGATCGACGCGTAAAAAAGGTGTGCGTGCTTCTGAAGATGCGCAAGTTAAAGGCCTACTCGAGGTCCATACGCCCGTTGTTACTATTTATGGAAAGACATCGGCACTCCATGTACGTGAAGTTTTACGCTGCACGCCGGAAGAAAATTTAGCGATGATTGCTGATACTATCGCCTATTTAAAATCACACGGACGCGAAGTGGTTTATGACTGTGAACACGCTATCGATGGCTGGAAAGAAGACCCTCAGTACGCACTGGCTTGCTTTAAAGCAGCAGCCGAGGCGGGTGCTTCACGCATTGTTTTGTGCGATACTAATGGTGGATCGTTACCTGATGAAGTGGCGGCCTGCACTCGCGCTGCGATGTCAGCGGTAAAAGCTGCCATCGGTATACACACGCACGATGACTCTGGATTAGCTCTAGCTAACGCTCTCGCTTCACTCGATGCAGGTGCCATGCATGTACAAGGTACGATGAATGGTATCGGCGAACGTACCGGTAATTGTGATTTAACGGCGGTCATACCCGTGGCTCAAATCAAGCGTGGTTGGAGTTGTGTTCCTGCAAGTTCACTGCGTCGTCTCACCGAGCTCTCACGTTTTATTGATGGTGTCACCAATCAAGCGCCGGATCCCCGTCGCCCCTGGGTGGGTGCCGCTGCGTTTGCGCATAAAGGTGGAACGCACGTCGATGCGGTACGAAAATTTTCTGCGGCCTATGAACACATCGACCCCGCAACGGTTGGTAATGCCCGTGATGTTTTAGTAAGCGATCAATCGGGTCGCAGTAATTTACTCATGAAGGCTGCCGAGTTAGGCATAGAATTGGATAAGGATGCGCCGTCGACCAAAGCTGCGTTGGAAGAATTAAAGAAACTCGAGCACCAAGGTTGGAGTTTTGAAGATGCCGATGCATCACTGGTTTTACTACTTCGACGTCATTTAGGCAAAGCTGCGGTGGTGCCTTTCGAAGTCGTAAACTATAACGTGTCTATCCAAGGCGGAAGTAAGTTGGCTTCGTGTGAAGCAACCATCCGTACGCGTGTTGATGGCAAAGAATCTTTGACGGTAGCTGACGGTGAAGGACCCGTGCACGCTTTAGATCAAGCCTTACGCAAGGCTCTCATTAAGGCATTTCCTAAACTCAAAAAAGTTCATCTCGCCGACTATAAAGTACGCGTGCTAGCTGGTCAGGATGGAACCTCTGCTAAAACCCGTGTAGTCGTGCGCTCGACCGATGGTAAAAAATCTTGGGGCACAGTAGGTGTGAGTGCCAACTTGGTTGAAGCGTCTTTGCGTGCCATTGTTGAAGGCTACGCCCACGCTTTAGTTTAATCTATGAAGTCTCTATCGCTTATTTTTCTTATCGTTTTAACTGTTTGTCTGCAGGCGGCTAATTCGGTTGAATCTGTGCGAGTGGTTTCACCGCGAGTTCAGTTAGCGACCAAGTTAAAAATTCGCGACGTGAATGCGGATAAAACCATCGAGCCTAAATTAATTAATCGTCTTAAAGAACAAGACGATCGCGCTGATCATCCGACCGACACTAAAAATTTCATTCAACGCTTTAGTTATTTTTCCTTTTTGGAAAAAGGACGAAAAGAGAAACTCGATGTTTATATTCCAAGTAGTGAATGGAAGAATAATCGCCCCGCGGTATTATTTATTCATGGGGGTGGTTTTAAAATGGGGGATAAGGCCGAGTTTCGCAGTGCAAGTGTTTGTGCCGATTTAGCGCGCGCAGGTTATGTTGTAGTCAGCTGTAATTATATTTTATCGACCAAAGAGAAGCCCGGAGCTTGGCCGCAGAATATTGCCGACTGTCGCGAGGCCGTAAGATGGATGAGACAAAACGCTACAGACTTGGGGATTGATCCTCAACGTATTGCCGTGGCCGGTGGCTCGGCGGGAGGTTATTTAGCACTCATGGTTGGATTGACGGATGAAACCCCCCAACTGGGTGGCAATCCTAAGGCCGCCATCTCTTCCAAAGTTTCTGCGGTCATTGACATGTATGGGGTAACCAGCGGGGGAAATTACGCGAAAAATATGCTCGTCGATTTCGGCGCGGATACCGATACAATCTTTAGTCCAATAAGCTATGTTTCTAGTAAGAGCGTCCCTATTTTAATCTTACACGGTAACGCGGATAAAACGGTGAATATTAAGCAATCTAGAAGCTTGGAAGAAGCGCTGATTAAAAACAAAGTAGATTACAATTTTGTAGAGGTTGAAGAAGGTGAGCACACTTTTGATCTTCATCCTAAGGGGAAGGGTTGGAAACTCTCAGGAACTTTTAAAGGTCAACCCGAGTCTCGTAAGAGCAGTGATCCCGATGTGCAGGCTGTGGTGATTGAGTTTCTAGAACGCACCATCGGGAAATAATTTTTAAAAAATCTTTACAATTCTGAAACCAAAGCGAAGGATTGGGGTTTATTTGCTATATGAATTCACTGGTTTGTTTAATTCTTATCAATTTTTTATGGGTCGCACCCGTGTTTGGGTATACTAAACAAGCAAATCCCGGTCCGTGGGGAGAGCTCCTAGTATCTAATATTTATTTAGAGGCGCCTGACTCAGTGATCGAAATTGCTGGCAAGCCTGATCCGGTGCCACGTTGGACTTTTCCAGGTTTATCGGCGAGCATGGTTAAAGATTTATTAATACAGTCGGGCGTCGAACTTGCTTTAGTTGAACGTCTGACGTCTTCCAGTCAGTTAAAGAGTAGTGGCGCAGAGATTGTTGTTTACCCAAAGTTGGAAGACTTGTTGCAAATCAAGGGAACTGTCCGAGATAAACTTTACACCGAAATTTCTAAATATCCGCAGAATGACTACTATACCGATCCGGTGTTTATTTTATCAGGTGACGTTGAAGAATGGTTGGCCGAGGCTACTCTTAATGCCAATCAGAATAACGCGGTTAGACAGTTGGTTTGGCACCGAGGAAATGCATTAGTCTTCAGCAATGTCGGGGTATTAATGAGTTATGCTGCGACTGCGGAAGAAATTAAAAATACGCTCCGAGCGATTACTCGGTGTATGTCCTTGGTGGTTAATAAAAAATTTCCCATTAAGCCAGAACAGCGCGAAGCATTCTTGCGTTATTGGATTGGAAATCAGCCAGAGTCTCCACGGATGACTTTTATTAAGGCTGTCAGTAAAGAGAATGATCTTAACGACACGGTTGATGTCATGCATTTCTTGCCAGTAATCATGCGGGAGAAACTTTATACGTTTCCTACGCTGAAAGACGGCGTTAAAGGTCGTCTGCCCGATTGTCACTGGACATCACTCAATTTTTTCAATCTTACTCCGCGTGATTATTATCGAAATACTTCGATGGCGGCTATTCAGCTAACCCAAGCGTATAATCAAATCTCTGCTCCGTATCAGTTTGGCGATGTCTTGTGCTACACCGATAATGGCGAAGGATTACATACCTGCGTTTACATTGCCGATAATATCGTCCTCACTAAAAACGGTGAAAATATTTTAGCCCCTTGGGTTTTACTGACCTTAGAGGATGTTTCTAAGATTTATAAGCGCAGTCCGACCACCCAAATTCAGGGTTATCGCCTAAAGTAAATCCGCTGTCCCCGACAGGAATCGAACCTGTATCCTCGGTTTAGGAAACCAATGTTCTATCCGTTGAACTACGGGAACGCGGACTAGGTTTTTAGGGGGTTTATACTCCTCGGGCAAGCCCTCATCATTTGACATTTAAGGAGAATTTTCTAATTCTTTTTCTATGTCCTTATATTTATCCGCAGTAAACACCCCACTGTTGGTTCCGGCTTGGGCTTGGGTGGGTTTCATTCTTTTTATCTGTGCCATGCTGGCCTTGGACTTAGGCGTCTTCAGCCGTAAAGAAGAAGCCCCTACATTTAAGAAAGCAGTCGCTTGGTCTACGGTTTGGATTTCTTTGGCCGTCGCCTTTTCTTTTTTACTTTCCTTCTGGCATGGATCCGAGACCGCTGAATTATTTGTCGGCGGGTACATCCTGGAGTTGGCCCTCTCCGTGGATAATTTATTTATCTTCGTATTGGTTTTTGCTCACTTTAAAATCCCCGCCCAGTACCAACACCGCGTTCTATTTTGGGGGATTTTAGGGGCTGTCATCATGCGCGCACTTTTTATTATTGTTGGCGTAGCCGCGGTAGATCGCTTCACGATACTCTTACCTCTGTTCGGATTATTTTTAGTGTTCACAGGTTTTAAACTGATTTTCACTAAGGATCAGGAGGAAGGTAAAGGGGTGTCCGAGGGATTCGTGGTCCGTATGATAAGAAAATTCGTCCCTCTGACTCCTGAACTCCATGGTAAAGCTTTTTATATTACACAAAACGGACGTAGATACTTTACGCCATTGTTCGTGGTCCTGGTTATCGTGGAGTGTACGGATTTAATTTTTGCCATAGATTCAATTCCCGCGGTGCTCGGCATTCTGCCTCCTGACATGTCTGTGGAGGAACGTCGCTTTATTGCCTTCACATCCAATATTTTCGCTATCATGGGTCTGCGATCTCTGTATTTTGCTATCTCGGGCTTCATGGAGTATTTCCGTTTTCTCAAACCAGCCCTCGCCTTTATTTTAGTGTTTATCGGGGTAAAAATGATACTTCCTTGGGCCGCCACTTTAAGTATGACGGAGGGAATGGTCACCAGCTGGATGCCTGCTTCCTTTATTGCCGGCGGCAAGGTGCATATCCCGACCCAAGTTTCGTTAATGATTATTAGTATCGCCCTCATATTGGGCGTAGTGGCCTCAATCATTTTCCCTAAACGTAAATAAGTGAGTTTGGTATTTCCTCCGGCGGGCCACTGGCTCAGTCTATTCCGGTGTTTAGTGCCCGCTACAAAACCTATTTTCCGCATCTCAAGGGGAGTCGTACCTTATTGGTTTTAGCTTTATTGTTTGGCGCCGTTTACGCCTCAGCTAATGCCATTGGATTGCCTTTTCTCGTCGGTAAAGTTCTCCCCACAGTTTTTGGTGATGAAGTTCAACGAGCAGCCCCACTCTTGTCGCTGCCCGCGTGGTTAGGTGGTGCATCCTATTATTTACCCAAAGATTATGCTGTGACCTTCGCCGTCGCCTTTCTTCCCGCGATTTTTATTATTCGCGGTACCGCTGAATTTTGCTCAAGTTTTTTCCTCAACTTAGCCGGACTTCGCGTGGTCGAATCGGTGCGCCGAACAGTTTTTGAGAAATTACAAAAAATGCATCTTGGTTTTTTTGGAAAAATCCCGGTCGGAGATTTACTCCAAAGAGTCATCAATGACGCCAACTCGGTGCGATTAGTTTTGGTCGATGTTTCTAACGACATTTTAATTCAACCGCTGACGATGCTCTTCGCCGTGGGCTACGTGGTCTGGCTTTGTTTATCTAAGCCCAATGGCGCAACGTTTTTAGCCTGCTTGGTGGTGGTGCCGTTTGCTGTCTTTGCGGTTCGAGCAATAGGTCGGGCGATTCAGAAGCGGGCCCGGAGCGGACTAACTTCGGCGTCTGATTTAAATTCTATTGCCGTAGAAAATCTTCAAGCCGCCCGTGATGTTCGAGCCTACGGTCTGCAAGAACGAGAGGCTTCCCGCTTTGCCAAGTCCAGCCAAGAGGGTTTGCGAATCCAGGCTAAATTAGTGCGCTACGAAAAAGCTCTCTCGCCTTTAATCGAAATCTCTGCTGCCTGCGGAATCGCTATCGCGATTGGTGTGGGTGCATCGGTCGGCTTTAAATTTGAAGAACTTCTTTCACTGATCACCGCCTTTTACATGGCCTATGGTCCGATTAAAAAAATTGGATTCGTCAGTAATCGTCTGCACATGGCCGAACCCGGTTTAGTGCGTCTCGAAGAAATTATTAATGCTCCCATCGAGGTTGCCGATTCACCGCAGGCGCAGTCACTGGGTCGGGTGCGTGGTGAAATCGCCATGCAGAATTTATCTTTTGCCTACGGCAACGAAACGGTTCTCAGCAATGTCACCCTCACCATTCGAGCCGGACAGTCGGTGGCCTTGGTCGGACCGAGCGGTGCTGGAAAAAGTACGTTTGTGAATCTCGTTCCGCGTTTTTTTGATCCACGCGAGGGCTGTTTATTGGTCGACGGATTTGATGTTCGCCAAGTAAAACAGGCCGATTTAAGGGCCAATATCGCACTGGTTTCACAAGAGCCCATTTTATTTAACGAGACGATCGCTGAAAATATCCGAATCGGAAAAGCGGGTGCCACCGATGCTGAGATTCGCGAAGCGGCGCGCCTTGCGGGTGCGCTCGATTTCATCAACGCTCAACCGCAGGGATTTAACACGATGGTAGGGGAGCGTGGAGGTAAGCTATCGGGCGGACAGCGCCAACGTATTGCGATTGCCCGCGCCTTCTTGAAAGACGCCCCGATTTTAATTCTAGATGAAGCCACTTCGGCACTCGATACCGAAACGGAACGCAGTATCCAGAATTCACTTTCTCGCTTAATGACTGGTCGCACCACGCTCATTGTCGCCCATCGCTTTAGTACGATTCGCGATGTGGATAGAATTTTAGTTTTTGACGGCGGTCGTATCGTTGCGGATGGCACACGCGAAGAAGTTTATAAAACCAGTGAACTTTTCCGCCGTCTCTGGGATAATCAGTCGCAAGGTTTAACTTAATTATGCGCATTCTGATTTGTAAGTTTGCCGGCTTACGTGGCGCCCTTGCTGTTTCCGCATCTCTCCGCGCGATTAAAGAAGTTCATCCCGGGGCAAATGTTACCTACATCACCCTACCCGGCGTAGAAATGGCTACTCGGGGTTGCCCGGTTATTACTGAAACGGTTACCTATAATTTAAATAGTACAGTCTCACAGTTTGCCGCTCTCATCGCGCATCTTCGTCGCCAGGATTTTGACTACGCCATTGCATTATCTTCTCATCGTATGGCCCGGGCTTTAGTGGCATTAAGTGGAGCTACGCGGAGAATTTGTGCAGGCCCAGCTCCGTTTTTTTTAGCCCCTTTCTTTCATCAACAAGTCCGTGGATTGTTAGTCGATCCCCATGAAGCTGCTCGCGATCATGCTATCTTTTCCGAAATCTTTAATCTCTCCGCCGAAGTGCCGCCGATGTGGTATGCTTCTTCGCGGATGGAATCACACGGCTTGCTGGTTGAACCGCAAAAATATTTAGTGATTCATCCTGGCGCTTCACAGCCGTCGCAAATTTTAGAAATCGATAAATGGGCGCAAGCCACGCGTGAATTATTATCGGCAGGTTTAATCGAACGCGTGGTCGTGTCCGCTGGCCCCGCCTCAGAAGAGCGCATTATGGCCGATGCGTTGTGTGGATTAATCGGCCCCGCTGCTTTTTCTACCCGCGGCCAACTCACCTTAGCCCAACTTGCTCAGTTACTCAAAGAGGCTCGATTGTTCATGGGTACGGATTCGGCCATTTTACAATTAGCCTCAGCCGTCAAAGTACCTGTTTTGGGAGTTTATGGACCTTCGAATTATAACCGTTCGCGACCCTGGGGTACATTAAGTCGCTCGGTGCGAATCGATACGACGATGTTTGAGGGCGAAGATATTCATGATTATAATGCTCGTATGAATCGTGCAATGGGACGTATCACCGCTCAGCAAATTTTTCGGGCGGCCGATGACTTATTAAGAATTAGTAAGATTTAAGCAAAGGAGTCGCTTGACCCTTGGCTGGGCTTTTCAAATGTAAAAGCGTGGATTCCGCCCCCGTTCATTACGACGCCGTTATTATTGGAGCAGGAATGTCGGGCCTCGCCGCTGCCGTGCGCTTAAGCATGTTCGGTCAAAAAGTTTTACTGCTCGAAAAACATAATGCCGCGGGCGGACTGAATTCATTTTATGCGCGTGGTAATCGTAAATATGACGTGGGTTTACACGCCCTGACTAATTGGGTGCCGGAAGGTGCCAAGGGTACACCACTTACCAAATTACTGCGCCAGCTCAGAATTAAACGCGAAGAACTCGATCTTTGTCCGCAGCTTGGCTCGCTCATCAAAATGGGCGGTAAGCAATTACGGGTGAATAATCACTTTCCTGATTTATTGGACGATGTGGCCAAAGTTTTCCCGCAGGCTATCGATCAATTTCGTGAGCTCGATAATTTTATTTCTAATATCGATGAGGCTGCTTTAGACGCCAACGGCGGTTCCGCCCGCGCGTTATTGAACGATAAGATTTCGGATCCGCTGTTACGTGACATGCTTCTTTTGCCGACTTGTTTTTATGGGAGCGCTTTGGAAAACGATATCGAAGTCTCCCAGTTCGCAATCATGTGGCGTTCGCTCTTTAAGGAAGGCTTTGCCCGCCCCTTTATCGGTGTCAGACAAGTGATTCGCCTGCTCTTGGATCGCTGTCGGGAGCACCAAGTGGACCGCCGCATGAAGTGTGGAGTGAAGCAGATTGTGGTTCGTGGCGCCCGCGCCACAGCTTTAATTTTAGATGACGGAACTGAAGTTACTACGAGCAAAATTTATTCGTCAGCGGGGGCGGTGGAGACGCAGCGCTTGAGATCTGATTGTTCTCCACAAGTGGCACAAAATGAGATTGGTCGACTGGGCTATCTCGAAACGATTGCGACCTATAAGCCAGAAGAGTTTTCTCAATTTAAGTGGAACGAAACCATTATATTTTTCTGCGATGAAGAACGTTTTAATTATCAATCACCCAAGGGCTTAGTTGATCCGAAGTCGGGCGTTATCTGTATTCCCAATAATTATAATTACGGCAGCGAGAGAAGTTTAGATGAAGGCTGGCTTCGTGTTACGGCTTTGGCGAATCACGATGCATGGTGTCGTTTACCCGAAGAGGAATATTTAGCTCAAAAAACCGAATGGTTGAATCAGCTCAATCGGGTCGCTCGTAATCATCTTTCACCCCTATCGGATTCCGTGCACGATGCGGCGCTTACTTCGAGCGATGTTTTTACGCCGCGCACGGTCCGCAAGTTTACTGGTCACCTCAATGGCGCTATTTATGGCTCACCGATTAAACGTCGCGATGGCCGGACGGATTTAGAAAACCTTTTTATCATAGGAACGGACCAAGGATTTCTCGGCGTGACGGGAGCCATGCTATCGGGTATTTCTATGGCTAACTTACACGGCCTCAAAGAATAATTTATGCAAACACCTACCCCCGCAACGCCACGTACTCTTTGGCAGGACCTATTTCAACCTGTGGTAGTCGTTGGTGCTCTCGGTTACTTTGTAGATATCTACGATCTAACGCTTTGTATGGCGGTGAAGAATGCGAGCTTAGATACTTTTAATATTAAGGGCGAAATTGTGTGGTATGCTGATCCGATGAATTGGCAGATGTTGGGTATGCTGATCGGTGGATTATTTTTCGGAATTCTCGCTGACCGCATGGGTCGCCTCGCGACGCTGTTCGGTTCCATCTTGCTTTATTCACTCGCCAATATCGCCAACGGCTTTGCCACGAACATTGAAATTTATTCGGCGTGTCGTTTCTTTGCGGGCATTGGCTTGGCGGGCGAACTGGGCGGGTGTATTGCGCTGGTCTCCGAAGTGCTTTCGAAAGAACGTCGTGGTTATGGCACGGCACTCATTGCTGCCGTCGGTGTTTCGGGAGCCGTGGTGGCGGGAGTCGTTGCTGAATTGGTCTCATGGCAGACCAATTATTTTATTGGGGGCGGATTGGGGCTCTGTCTTTTATTTACGCGAATGTCCGTGGCGGAGTCGGGCATGTTCCACCGGTCAAAAAATTCCGATGGTCCAGGTGTCGTGGCCCGAGGTAATTTCTTTGCGCTGTTTACCAACAAGATACGTTTCATGCGTTACATTCGCTGTATTGCGATTGGATTACCGACCTGGTATATGATCGGAATATTAGTTCAGAAATCGGAAAGGGTCTTTGCCCCGCAATTTGAAATTAAGGATGTGCTCACCAATCGTGCAGTCGCCTTATTTTATCTGGGTTTAACGTTTGGTGATTTAGCCAGCGGTATTGCCAGTCAGTGGTTGGGTTCGCGCAAGAAAATCGTCACGAGTTTCTTAATCTTTAGCGCCGGCTGTGTCGTTACATTCCTTTACTTTTCACACGGTTGGACGGCTACGCAGTTTTATACCTTGGTCTTCATTATGGGTTTAAGCATGGGTTATTGGGCAATTTTTATCACGATTGCGGCGGAACAGTTTGGCACCAATTTGCGTGCGACCGTGGCAACGACGGTACCCAATTTTGTCCGTGGCTCGCTCGTGATCATGTCATTCACGTTCGGCACGCTCACCTCGTATCAACTTTCCAGTCAGTTAGCCGCTGCGCTTTTAGGCCTATTCTGCTTCGGTCTCGCCTTCTTAGCCGTGAATGGAATGGAAGAGACCTACGGAAAAGATTTAGATTATCAGGAACGAGACTAAAATTATTTAACCGTCTCTGTTTTATCTTTCACGCATCTAAAGCCTACGTGATTCGTTGAGCTGATAGAGTCAATTCCTGAACGAGAGGCTGGTCGATAGCGGAAGCAGTATCCGTCGTCGCAGAGCCAAGAGCCACCACGCATCACACGTTCGGTGAATCCGGTACGATTGGGATCATAGGTTCCTACGGCCGGTCCTAATGGATTATCTTTGGGTGAAATATTATAAAACTTTGGGCTATACCAATCTTCACACAGTTCCCAGACATTGCCCGACATGTCATAGAGGCCGTATCCATTGGGCGGGAAAGATTTCACCGGCGCGATAGAGGTAAATCCGTCCTCGCCGTTATCTTTACCCGGAAAACTTCCCTGCCAGTAGTTGGCCATAAATTTTCCATCAGGTTTTTCTTCGTCTCCCCACACAAATTTTTTGTTTAGTAATCCGCCCCGCGCAGCAAATTCCCACTCCGCTTCGGTCGGCAATCTTTTGCCAGCCCACTCCGCGTAAGCTTTGGCATCTTTCCAAGTAATACAAATTACTGGATAATTCATTCTATCTTTAATATCTGAAGCGGGACCTTGCGGGTGGCGCCAAGTAGCTCCTGTTGTAAATTTCCACCACGGGGTCGGCCCACTGGGTCCACACTGAAAAGGGTCCACGCCCGGGGTTAACTGAAAAAGAAGCGATCCACCTTTGAGGTCTTCTGGTTTTGCCGTCGGAAAATCTCGGGGACTGAAATCTTTTTCTGCATCGGTAATATAGCCGGTGGCTTCGATGAATTGAGAAAACTGTGCGTTGGTGATCTCGGTGGTATCCATCCAGAAGCCTTTGACGATAACCACGTGTTCGGGGCTTTCTTCGGAGTGTTTTTCACCGGCGTTTAAAGTCCCCATGTTGAATTCTCCGCCAGGTATCCAAACCATCTCACCCAGTGGTGCCTGCTTTTTTTGATTAACCCAAAACCAACCAGCCACGCAGAGTACTAAAAATAGAGCAATCTCCGCACGATTGCGAAGTTGGTTTAGTTTAATGGATCCAGTTTTTTCCATAGTTGGTTATTAACTTAATCACCGAAAAGGGGCGAGAGTTTCTTTTTTAATATGAATTTTCCGATATCGTCTCGCCCCGTGAGGTTTATTGGTACTAATTAAAGAACATGAGTTCAACCCAAGAGGAAGTCCTGCAGATTTTCAGAGATTCACGGGCGCTGCTTAACGGTCACTTCGTACTGCGTTCGGGATTACACAGCGGACATTTTTTCCAGTGCGCGCAGGTTTGTCAGTACATGGACAAAGTAACCCGCCTGATTGAACTTTTGCGTCCTAAACTAAAAAATTATCCCTGTGATGTGGTCTTGGCTCCCGCGATGGGGGGTCTGGTGGTCGGACAAGAACTCGCCCGCCAATTAGGGGTGCGCTTTATTTTTGTAGAAAAAGAAAATGACAAATTAGTTTTGCGTCGAAATTTTACGTTCAAAAAAGGAGAGAGGGTATTGATTGCCGAGGATGTGGTTACGCGCGGAGGACGCGTGCAAGAGTGTTTGGAAATCATCCAACAACATGAAGCCGTACCAGTGGCCGTGACTTGCTTGGTGGATCGCTCGGGTGGACAGACTCAATTTGTCGCTCCGTTTGTCTCCTTATTAGAATTAACTTTCCCGACCTATCCGGCTGACCAATTGCCACCCGAATTGGCCAAGATTCCTGCGACAAAGCCTGGCTCGTAAAAATCTCCCTAGAAACGGGGTGAATAGAGAAAAATTTAGGTTTTTCTGCCTTGTGCCTTGCACCCGTGGGTTCACTTCCCTAGCCAAAGGGGTATATTTCTATGGACCGTAAAAACTTATTTCTAGGTGTCGGGTGTATTGCTGCAGCGATGTTTATTTTCGCTGTTTCGAAACCTAATGACCCTGCACCTACGGCAGCCTCAGCTAAAGCCGTTGCACCTAAAGTCGTAACCTCGGCTGTTTCCGCTCCCTCGAATGTGAGCGCTTCTGCGATATCGGTTGCTGATGCGCAGAAGACGGTAATCGATAACGGATATTTGAAGGTGACCTTTACTTCACGCGGTGGTGCGATTGAAAAAGCTGAACTTCTCAAGCAACCCGCCGATCTTTCAAAGAAAGATAATATTTTATTTAATGCGGGTAATGAAGATTCGGCGATGACGCTGGGTGTGACGAATCGTGCGACCAATCGCGTTGAGCCTGTCTACTCTGAATTTAAGTTAGTATCGAGCAGCGCTAATTCCGTAGTCTATCAAGGCAAGTTGGAGGACGGCACTAAGGTCATCCGCACTTATACTTTACCGGTAGTTGATAACTCAGGGGCGGAGCCTTATTCAATTCGTTTCCAAACTAAAGTCGAAGCGGCTTCGGCTGGTGCTGTACCTACGCGTGTGTGGCACTCGACGGGAACTTGGCACTATACGCAAGGGGATGCTGCTCACCAATTTATGTCGGTCTTGGCTGACAATGGTGAAGACTTAACGCACGTGGGTCTTGATGTATTCCGTGATTCCAGTGGATTTTTTGGTCTTGGTGCACACCGTGCTGAACTCGAACACCCTGCAGTTGCTGCGGGTAAGCCCTTTAATTGGGTTTCTTCGGGCAACCAGTTCTTTGCCTCCATTATTCGAGTCGAACCCACTCAACGCGGTGCACGATCTGAGTTAGTCGCTCGCCCTGTAAAATTCGATAGCCAAGAAGTAGGCATTCAGGCGTTTGCTTACTGGGAAGGCGTACCCGCTGCTGATTTAAGTGTGACCACGGACGGCGACTTTTTTGTGGGCCCCAAAGAATATGCACGCTTGGCCGCTCTGCCCGATGACCAAGTTTCCGTCTTACAATTTTCAAAAATTCTCGGATTCATTTCTTTCGGTGCAATCTGTAAACTTCTCCTCGCTTGCTTGGGTGGTATTCACTCTTTGCTGACGTGGACAGGCGGCTGGTCGTGGGGTTGGGCGATTGTTTTACTCACCATTATTATTAAACTGATTACATGGCCACTCACTGCCGCACAACAGCGTACCGCGCAGAAGATGACGCAGTTCAAGGGTCCGATGGAAGAGATTCGCGAGAAATATAAAAACGATTCTGAGAAGCTGAATAAGGAAATGATGAAGCTCTACACCGAGCATAAAATTAATCCCTTCGCTGGTTGCTTGCCGATCTTCATTCAGATTCCTGTTTTCTTCGGACTCTATACTGCCTTCCAAACCACCGTAGAATTACGTTTAGAATCTTTCCTTTGGATTCACGATCTTTCTACCCCCGACACACTTTTCCATATCGGCAGTTTCGGCTTTAATTTACTGCCTATTTTGATGGGTGTGACCATGTGGCTGTCGATGCGGATGACGCCGACTCCTTCAGCCGATAATACGCAAAAAACCATCATGTACACGATGGCATTATTATTCCCGGTGATCTGTTACACGTTGCCCGCCGCCTTGTCGCTTTACATGACGTTACAAAATTTATTGGTTATGTTGCAGATGGGAATGAGTAAAACCCCAGAAGCCATCGTGGAAGTTGTTCCTCTCAAGAAAAAGAAATCTAAAAATTAATTTTTTATGTCTGGTCATAGTAAGTGGCATACAACGAAACGGCACAAAGCCGTGATTGATGCGAAACGCGGAAAAATCTTTTCCGTGTTGGCGAAGGAAATTACCTTAGCAGCTCGCTCGGGCGGAGGTAATGCTGAAACGAATGCACGTCTGCGCACTTTAATGGATAAGGCACGGGCATCCAATATGCCGATGGATAATATTAAGCGTGCCATTCAAAAGGGTACTGGGGAAATTCCTGGCGTCGTTTATGATGAAATTACTTATGAAGGTTACGCGCCGGGTGGCGTCGGTCTGATTGTGGAAGTGACGACTGATAATAAAAATAGGGCGGCCGCAGAGGTCCGGCAGGCCTTTAACGATAATAACGGAAATATGGCACAAACAGGTGCGGTTTCACATAGCTTCCAACGCAAGGGACAATTTTTAATTGGGGCTAATCAAACCACCGAAGACAAGTTGATGGAAATCGCTTTAGAGGCGGGGGCGGATGATATTGTAAATCACGGCGATCACTTCGAAGTCCTATGCCCGATTTCCGCTTATGATAGCGTGGCAAAGACTTTGCAGGAAAAGACCCTCAAGCCTGAATCGAGTGAAATTGCTTATATTACCAATATTCCAGTGCCAGTGAGTGATGCAGAAATCGCCAAGAAAGTTTTAGAGCTCATTGAAGCCTTGGAGGCTCTCGATGACGTGAAGGCAGTGCATGGAAATCACGAAATTGACCCCAAGTTTTTAGGTTAAAAAGTTTTGGGCTTTTCTCAGGCAGGTTATTGTCTAGTCTGCCGAGCGTGGCTTCTTCTTCGCATCGAGATTCTTCGGGGGTACGGACAGCCGCTCGAGCTATCATTGTGCGCAACGATGAGTTATTAGTCGTGCGGATAAAAAGCGAGGAAGGTGAATTTTTAGTTCTACCAGGGGGCGGACAAAACCACGGCGAAACTTTGCATGCGACCGTTGTGCGTGAAGTGAATGAAGAACTTGGATTGAATGTCATCGTCGAAGATCTCGCCTACGTGAGAGAGTATGTAGGGAAAAATCATTCCATGCATCGCATCCATGGACACTTTCACCAGGTCGAGACTGTCTTCTATTGTAAGTGTGATAACTTTGAGTCGATTGGTGCGGGTAAAGGTCAGGACCGTCGGCAGGTCGGTTTTCTTTGGATACCTTTGAGTAAAATAGACCAGCACCCCATTTCTCCCCCTGGTTTGAGCAAAATTATTACACAGAAAACCAAGGGTGGGGCGGCACGATATTTGGGGGATGTACATTGAAGGCTTGCCAGCGAGCGATTGCCTATCTTTGTTAACTTTTCTAAGTTTTGGGGGTATAGCTCAGTTGGTTAGAGCGCCTGATTGACATTCAGGAGGTCGGCGGTTCAAGTCCGCCTACTCCCACCACTTAAAGTTTAGGGGACAAGTTGGCAAGTGGGCACGTTGACAAGGGGGTTGGGCAAAAAATCACCTTTTTTCTCGCCCAGCCCAGCGGTTTATCTCACCCCTATGGACATACTTTTATTATCATGAACAGCACCTCCATCACCCATGTTAAAGCCCGTGAGATTTTAGACTCTCGGGGTAATCCTACCATCGAAGTCGATGTGCACCTCGCCTGCGGTGCTGTCGGTCGCGCCGCTGTACCTTCGGGTGCATCGACCGGTACTTACGAAGCTCACGAACTCCGTGACGCCGATGTGAGCGCTAAACAATTTGCTAAAGGGGTTGATCCTAAAAAGCGTTACAATGGTAAGGGCGTTTTAAAAGCGGTTGCTAATGTGAACGAAGAAATCGCTCCGATGATTGTCGGACAAGATTCCCAAGACCAAGTCGGTATCGATCACGCGATGATTGAACTCGATGGCACGAAGAACAAAAAGAAATTAGGTGCGAATGCGATCCTCGGTGTATCGATGGCCATTGCTCACGCTTCAGCGAAAGCCCTCGGTCAGCCTCTCTACCGTTACATCGGTGGACCTAACGCTAAAGTTTTACCTATCCCACTCATGAACATCATGAATGGTGGTGCTCACTCTGATGCGCCCGTCGACATTCAAGAATTCATGGTTGTTCCTAAAGGTGCTAAATCCTTCAGCGAGGCACTCCGTATGGGCACTGAAATCTTCCACGCCCTGAAGAAAGTTTTAAAGGCTCAAGGCCTCTCCACTTCAGTAGGCGATGAAGGTGGTTTCGCTCCTAAAGTAGCTTCCAACGAAGCTGCGCTCGAAGCGATTGCTGCGGCAGTTAAAGCTGCTGGTTACAAATTAGGTTCTGAAGTTTTCCTCGCGCTTGACGTCGCTGCTTCTGAATTCTTCGACGAAAAAACCGGTAAATACACCTTCCATAAATCTGACAAATCTCAGCGTAACTCGGAGCAGATGATTAAGTTCTATCAAGATCTCCAAAAGCGTTATCCGATTGTTTCCATCGAGGATGGCTTCTCCGAAGCAGATTGGACTGGTTGGAAGAAAGCTACCGATGCAATGGGTGCGAATACTCAATTAGTCGGTGATGACTTATTTGTAACCAACACCGAATTCCTTTCACGTGGTATCAAGACCAAGACTGCTAACTCGATTCTCGTTAAGGTGAACCAAATCGGTTCACTTACTGAGACTTTCGACGCTGTAGCGATGGCACAACGCGCTGGTTATTCCGCAATTATCTCACACCGTTCGGGCGAAACCGAAGATGCAACGATTGCAGACATCGCCGTCGGCTTGAACGCTGGTCAGATCAAGACGGGTTCACTCTGTCGTTCTGATCGTGTGGCTAAATACAACCAACTCCTCCGCATCGAAGAAGAACTTGGTCAGCACGCACAATACGCAGGCACCACCTGTTCTTGGTAATTATTTACTGAGTTAAAATCAAACGGCTGTTTTCGAAAGGAAACAGCCGTTTTTTATTCTACTGTTCCCAGCCAGCCTTCAGCGGATCGACGCGAGGGATGGGTCTCACCATTCACTACGGCGAAGCCTGTTTTCCAAGGCGTGCAGCCTGTAGCGATGACGGCCGCTGCTAATTCACCCGCCTTCGTCCAAGTGTCTAATGATTTATTATAGATATGAATTTCTTTGGAGAATCCGGGATGTTTCGCCGCGTCAATTTTTCCAGAAAGTTTTCCGTCATCCCCACCGAGTAAATAAATTTCATCACCCACCACGGGGCAGGGTGTCGGAGCGGCCGCTAAAGCAATGGGCATGGATTCACATTTTCTCCAAGTTTTGCCGAGCGTGAAGGCGTAGCAGTCGGATAAATATTCACGGACTAAACCTTTCGGTCCGTTGTTTAGAGTGAAGCCACCGAATAAAAAGAAAGTATCTTTAATGCCGGCAGCTTGGGCGAGCATGCGACCCGAACCGCCCCAGAGTGGAAGTTCTTTCCATCCGCCCGTGAGATTGGCGAGATCGAGTGCGTAGGCCGAAGATGAAGCCGAAGTGGCATCAGGTTTTTCGGTGCCGCCTGCGATGATTACTTTGCTTCCGCACAGTGCACCAGCTAAGTAGGCGAGAGGACGTGGCAGAAAGGGATAAGGCTTCGTAATTAATTCTCCGTCGACAACGGTGAGCAGATAGCAGTCGGTAAAATGTCTTTCGGAATTCGCTCCACCGATGACGAGCAGACCTTCACGAATGGAGATGCCCGTGCCGTAGCCAATAGCGCGGGGCAATTTGCCGATGGCTTCCCATTTACGACTGCGTGGGCCCAGTGCATAAACCGTATCGTGCCACAATTTGACACCGCCTTCCCAGGCGGGCTTTTGTGGAAAATTTGCACCGCCTGCCAATAAAAGTGATTTTCCGGCTGTTCCTAAATAAGCCCCGCCGACGCCTGGCGCATTGGGGGTTTCGGGTAAATTAGACCACTGCATGCGACAAGGCAAAGGGTAAGCCCATGAACTGTCCAGAGATTAGGGTCTACACGCAAAGAATAGAGGGTTTTAAATAAACCACACAAAACAAGGTCATGAAGTGAATGAGATTTGTTTGACAGTAAGCCCCCCTTATTGCCTTCATTCAGGTCCTTCGCACTGCCTGGTAGCTCAGCGGTAGAGCAGGTGACTGTTAATCACTTGGTCGTAGGTTCGATCCCTACCCAGGCAGCCAGCGAAGGGCTTTTTAAAAAATCTAAACCCTCAAAAAGGGGGTTTAGTGCACCTTGTCCTTGACCCCATCAAAGGTTGAGTGAGGATGCATTCACTATGGGTCAGCAATCCAACAAAGTTATCAAACGTCGTCGTCGTCTCGCCTACCTTGAGCGTAAAAAAGAACGCATCAAGCAGGCTCGTGCTGCGGCTAGCAAGAAGAAGTCCAAGAAGTGAACTGTCGGGGTATCACAACTTCTATTAGGGCTGTGCTTTGCGCACTGGCACTCGTGGCTTGTGACTCACCACCGCCCAATTGCGTAGAGGTGCCAGGCATCGCCTACGTCCACACCCGCCGTCGCTCCGAAGACGATGTGGCTCGTGCTTCCGAACTTTTTTCAGCCAAAGAAAGTCACGGACAGGATATTGTTTTCCGCACGGTTGAGAATATCCGCGCTGGATATTATTTTTATATCAAACTCGACGTGGATCCGCCCCGCGACGGTCGCCTCGTTTTAGAAATTGTTCGTACCGAAGAATCAGCCCCCGAGCGTTACGATTTTTCTCTTAACCTACTTCCGAAATTTCCGTTTGGTGAGTTAGTGGTTGGTCTCACGGGTAAAGACGCTGGATTGGGTCGCTGGCAACCGATTGCGTGGCGCTTAAGCGTGTTGGATGGCCAAGGCAAAGTGCTGGCCTCCGAGCACAGTTTCCTTTGGGGAACACGGATAGATCTACAAAGTAAGTAATTCTATGACCACTCTTTCGTGGACCGAGTGGCGGGCGTTGCCGTTATCTCAACCGGTCGCCGAAAAAACTTTAAGCGAGCAAGTCGATGGTGGTCAGTCCTTTCGCTGGGAAAAAGATGAGGACGGAACTTGGACGGGTCCGCTCGGAAATTCTATCGTCGGCCTACGTCATCATCAAAATCATTTAGAGTGGCGAACTTGCACATCGGCAGCGTGCCGAGAAGAATTTCTCCTGAGTTATTTGGATGCCCAGGGTCAGCAAGCCGTACTCGTCGACCATCTGCCTTGGCGTTCGGATCCAGTTCTTCATCGGGCTCTTAAAAATTTTCCGGGTTTAAGAATTTTAAAGCACGATCCCCATGAAACTTTAATCGGGTTGGTCAGCAAGCCGTACTCGTCGACCATCTGCCTTGGCGTTCGGATCCAGTTCTTCATCGGGCTCTTAAAAATTTTCCGGGTTTAAGAATTTTAAAGCACGATCCCCATGAAACTTTAATCGGGTTTTTATGTAGTTCGAATAAGCGCATTTTACAGATTAGGAAAATGGTCGCCAGTTTAGCCAATCAACTGGGCGAACCCATCGCCGGTTCCTTTAATCAACTCCCCTCATGGACGGTTTTAGCTCGAGCCACCGATGCAGAATTAAAAGCCTGTGCGCTGGGCTATCGGGCAAACTTCATTCGCAACACAGCCCGCGTGTTAGAATCGCAACCCCAGTGGGTTGAAGAATTTCAGAAACTTTCTACACCCGGCTTGATAGAAAAATTACAGACCCTGCCTGGGGTGGGGCCTAAAGTTGCCGCCTGCGTGGCTTTATTTGGCTTTCAGAGACTAGAATCTTTCCCCGTAGATACATGGATTGTTCAGGCTTTGTCCTCCGCTTACGGATTGAATTATAAACGCCCAGCAGATTTTGAAACCTTTGGACGTATTCACTTCGGTTCAGCCGCTGGCTTAGCTCAACAATACTTATTTGCGTCAGCTCGCGCCGGTCAGCTGCTACCGCCTGCCTAATTATTTATTTCCAATCAGCTTAATTAAATCGGCTGTTGAAATGCCTGCGGGTGGACTTTTTTGAATGACTCGTCCGGCCTCTAAAACTAAAATTTCCTTGCAGGATTGAGCTAAGGATAGGTCATGCGTTGTACATAAAACCGCGGCACCCGCCTCGGTAAATTCCTTGATTGCCAATGCAACGACGTGTGCACGGTCATGATCCAGTGCGGCGGTTGGCTCATCTAATAATAATACTTTTTTAAAAGGATTACCAAGCAGACTGAAGGCTAGGCTGAGATGAACCGATTTTTTCTCTCCGCCAGAAAGTTGTGATAATGGTGAACTGAGTTTCTCGTTAAGGTTGAAACGATTTATCCAGTGTGCGAATAAATCAGGATGCGTGGAGAGTTCGCCAAAATCACGAACGGTAAAATTCCACGCACACGTTGGATTTTGAGGTAAGTAAGATAAAAATTCTGAAAGGATGTTAGGTGAAATATTTAAAGTATTATGTCCGAGGATACTCATTTCGCCGCGGGCGTCAGGAATTAAGCCCGCCAGAGATCTGAGGAGGGTAGTTTTTCCAGCGCCATTCGGCCCGATAATTCCAAGACTCTGTCCACTCAAGATCTCTAAATTAATTTCCTTTAAAATCGGAGAGCCCTGTTGCTCGACCGATAATTGGGAGCAATGGATGAGAGTGTTACTCATGGTGGCGGGAGGCGATCCAGATGAATACGGGAGCACCTAAAAGTGCGGTCATAGCCGCGGCGGAGAGAGGAGTTTGTGGCCAGAGCGAGCGGCCTAGGGTGTCGGCCAATAAAAGTAAGATTGCGCCAATGATACCAGCGAGTGGGAGCATGAACTTGTGTCGGGGCCCGATTAACAAGCGGGCACAGTGCGGCGCGATTAAGCCAACGAAGGCGACCTGTCCGACTAAGCAAGTCGCGGCGGCGGCGGCTAAGGCAGTAAATAATATACCTCTTCGGCGAAGCGAGTTCACGTCGAGCCCACGCGTTTGTGCGACTTCTTCACCGAGTGATAATTGATCGAGTGCACGCCCTTGGACTAACAAGAGAATGGATGCGGCAAGACAAAGTCCCACTGGCCAAGTGATACTTGAAAATGTTGCCAGCCCAAGCCAGTCGCCGGTGATTCCGCTTAATAAAACATCGCGCGAAGAACTAAATAAATTGGCGATGATTAAGGTGCCAGCGGCGGCAAAGGCATTGAGTCCAAGCCCTGTCAGAAGAAGTTTTGAAGTAGAACCACGACCGCCGATTGTCACGAGTAAAATAGAAATGAAACTGGCACCCACAAATGCGGCCGCCGAAATCGCCCAAGTATTTTCCCAGACCCAAGAGCCACCGCCTGCCATCATGATGGCAATCCCTAGAAGTGCTCCGCCAAAAACACCGGTTAATCCTGGGTCAGCGAGTGGATTGCGAAAGAGTCCTTGTTGAGTACCGCCGCCGACGCCTAAGGCGAATCCTGCAACCACTGCGGCTAAAACTCGGGGTAGGCGTAAGGCTAGAAGTTCATAATCTTTTCCCCAACCAAAGCCGGCAGAACCTAGCGCAAGTGCGATGAGGGCTACGAAAACGATTATCAAAAATCCCCACCCGATGATGCCGAATTTATTTTTCAATTTTATTAGCGACCCAAAATGGAATCAAGAGGGTTAACCCTTCTGGGCGTCATGTTAGTAGGGTTGGGTGCGGTGGGAGCTCCTTGTGTTGGGCTCTGATTTCCAGAGTTAAATCCCGACTGAATATTATTAATCGCTGCTTGAAGTCGCTGTTCTAAATCGTTCTTCAAATTGTTAATCGATCCAGTAAATTCAATCCCCGGACCTTGGGTGAGTCCGTCCGGAGAAGGTTGGCTGTTGGCGAAACCTAAAGTCGTAAAGTATTCTTTATATTCACCAGCTCCACGTAAATCGGCCTTAATGTTTAAGGGCCAATCCATCATCGATAACGCGCGATTTGCGGAAATTTGTCCCGATGCGGTGAAATTTAAAACATCATTTTTAATCAACGTCTTATTAATTTTTAAAGTTCCATCGGGTAGGCGCTGAATTTGTACTTCGGCGGTTTTATAATTAAACTGAGAGAGTGATTTCTGAAGTTTTCCCACGGTAGCTACCGCTACTCCCACTTTTGCAATTTTTTCACCTTGAGCCTGATTTTTGGTAAGTGCTCCGGCTAGGATAGCAATTCCGCCCAATAAATTAGCGGTTTCTCCAGCTTTATTCGCGGTGAGCGACATGGCGCTGTTTTGTTTACCAAAAGCTTGAATGCGTCCGTCCTTAGAGAGCAGATTCGCATTAAGGTTTAACTTATCGACGAGTATTTCGCAATTAGGTGCCACGCCGTCGGCTGTCACCGTGGCATCGCCCTTGCCTTGAATGAAATCACTGAGCGCGGGGAAGGCGGTGGCGACAATACCGAAGTCGAATTGGTTTAAACTGACTTTGCTATTTAAAATATAAGGTCCGCCCACGGTTGAAGGCTTGAAGACGAGTTTGCCACCGCCCACTAACGTTCCGCCTGCAAATTTACCTCCGACTTTCGAGAGCGTGATTTGATCGTCGGTTGCGTCTAGTTTCAGAGCTAGATTTTCGATTTGAATTCCCTGAAGCGACGCCTGTTTGACTAATACCTGAACGTTTCCTGTGTGATTAAACCACAGGGGGGTGCGGTCCGCTTGAGTATTCTTTTTCGTGGGCTTGGCATTTTCGTCTGTGCTCTTCGATAAGAGTTGTAACACGTCATCGCCCTGAATGGATTCGAAACTAGCATTCACTTTCCAGTCAGACTTCGCACCTTTTACTTTTTGGGTAATCGAAACTTTACCTTCAGAAATTTTATCCACCTGCATTTTTACCATACCCTCCGCGGTTAAGCCATCGGAGCTGGGCGTGCATTGGCCAACGAATGCCGCATTCTTAATTTTCGCCGGGCGATCTTTGAAACTCAAATTAGTCACTTTGGCGGTGGTCGATATTTCTCCCCCACTAACGAGGCTGGCTTTTACTTGGTAATTTCCGGTGGCGATATTCGAGATGGCTTCACCAAAAGGCTGTTCGGCGATAGCTCCCAAGTTGCCGGTAAGATTCAACGAAGTGCTGCCTTGGCCCAGTCCAATAGTGCAGTCGCCTTCCGCTAAAGTCCTCGTCCGATTTTTCAAAGTAGCGCGGGTGAAATTCATGGTGCTACTTTTCTCTCCGAAGAATAAATCAATCGACGCGGCTAAATCGCATTTCTTTACCCAGATTTTATTTTTCCAGCCGACGGTGGTATCAACAAACGAAACAGGCGATCCCTCAGTGCGGATAAATAACCCATCGGCTTTGAAGCCCGCTACGAGTTCGGCTTTATCGAGGCTGCCCGAAATACTTAAGCCAGGGACGAGAGCGCCTAAGGATTCGAGTGGTAACTTTGTCGCGTTAAGTTCTAAAAGTACGCCCGTTGGCTTGGGTCCATTTAAGGCGTAGGGCTGACGAAGTTTAACCTGCAGTAATTCTAAGTTCTGACGGATGATTTGTGATGCCAGTTTTGTAACGGTAATATTCTGTTTCGCATCGAGGCCCACTTGGAACTGAGTCACCGCACGTATTCCTTTTAATTTATCCGTTGGTAAATCTTCCCAACCGGGTTGCGTGGCTAATTCAGCAATACCGATATTCAGATTCCCGCTCGCTGATCCACTACCGTCTGCACTGTAGTTTATCGAAGCTTCGCCTGAAGCGATGACGCCGCTTTGACAGCTCACTTTGAGTGGTGAGAAAAAGATTGTGGTACCTTCGGCGCGTAGGGGAAGGTCGACAGTGATTCCTTGAACTAGGACTTTTCCGCTGCGCTCTACGGTTAGATTTTCGAAGCGGTGAGGTTGAATCGTTTTAATCTGCGGCTCACCTTTAACTAAACTGATCTCGGCTTCGCCCGACCACTGTCCCTCAACCACAGCTAAATCCATCGACGCCAACAGGGGATTCAAGGAAATCAAGGGGGCCTGTCGGGCAACGCAGTTTAATTGGGTATCTTTAATTTCTTGGCCGGGTTTCCAAGACAATGGCTTAACCAAACTTAAACTAATTCCATTTCCCGTGATGGCTAAATTCTGAATCGTCAGACCCTCTTCACTCTTTTTCGCTTCCGCTTTAATATTCCACTCCGATTTTGTATTATTTTTAATTGCTTTCGAATATCGAGAAAGATTCGACCACGCTAAATTGCTATCGGTTTTTACATACCATTGGCCAGTGAGTGCGTTCAGTTCGGCTTCGAGTTTTCCAGTGATTGCACAAGCCGGTAAGCTGTCGCTGAGTACGCCTAATTTTTTGGGATCGAGGCTGAACTGTGCGGTGCCGTTGATTTTACCACCGAGTTCGGTGAGATTTAACTGTGCGGCGGCTTGATTAAAAGTATCGCGCAGTGTGCCGTTGAGAATGAGTTTACTTTCACTATTTCGAGCCCCTGCTAAATCGAGCGTCATACTTCCGGCATTGAGAGGGCTATCATCTTTAGCGATGCAGCGTAAATCAACGTTTCGAAAATCCTTCAGCAAACTATCGATGCGAGTGCCGTCACCACCGAGTGGTCTTTGGAGGTCGGCCTTTAAGGTGATTTCGGCGCGGGGAGACGTTTTATTCGTTCCGATGGTAAATCCTGGCCAGGCGATACCGGCTCGTAAATCAATGCGGCCACTGGAATCAAACGAATCGCCACGGACGCTGAATCGAATTAAATAATCATCAGCGAGGGTAGCACGACCGGTAATAGAATACGCACCAATAGTAAATTTAGGTAGTTTAGAGGTTGAGTTACTTTCAGGAACTTTGGGTCCGGTAACTTGCACAGGCTTGGAGAGATCGACCTCAATATTTTTTACCTCAATTTTATCTAAACTCAATGTGCCCAAGACGGTGGATAAAATATTTATTTTTCCGTCGAGGGCGGCGACTTTGATTTGTGTACCGTTTTCGAGGGTGAGATCGACGCCCTCTGCGCTAAAAGTTCCGTCGAGTGAGGCTTGGACTTTGGTGATGCCCCCTTTAATTTTTGCTTCAGCAAGTAGAACCGCCACGCGTTTGCCGAGAGGTTCAGGTTTTAATTCTGAATCAATATAAAGTACCAGTAAGCCGAGTAGTAAAACGATACTTCCAAGTGCGATTAGACTGATACGAAGGGCGCGGGACATGGGGAACTCTCTGCCAGATTGAGGGTCGATTTAATTCGGGCAACAAAAAGCCCGATGAATTTTGAATCCATCGGGCTTTATACTGAATTCTACTTAGAACCGCTTAGGCCTGTCCGTTATTAGCGTCGGGCGTGGCAGGAGGAGGGGTGGTAGGATTCTGGCGTTTAACGCTACGACCTGAGGCAATCTTACGGCGAATCATCGCTGATTCGTTGGCCATAATGTTCATATCTACTGCTTCACTCATACTTGCAACGATTCTACCACGTGCGGAACGCACGAGGCCATCACGACTGTAGCGCATCTCTTTCATCGCCATGATCATGTCGTCATCAAGTAGACCCTTCAAATAGGCGATTTTTTGTTTTGCCCAGCTGGTTAGGTCTGCACGGTTTTCGATTTCTGCAAACAGTTCCTTAGCTTCTTTCAGTTTGCGACGACGGAGTAAGTCTTCCACCAGCTCAAGTTTTTCAGAAACAATCGCTTCACTGACGCCGGCTAAAACGTTGTTATCGGATACGAGTGAGGAGTAGGTGGTGAGGTCCACTTCAGGCAAGCCGAAGACTTGAGGACCAAACTTTACGTTTTCGCCTTCTTTAGTTTGCGCGGTGAAGTTCACTGCAAATAACTCATCGGCTTTAGCATTCTGTCCGATTTTAATTTCGACGACGGCGACGAGTGCTGTACCCCAGGACAAGCTACCCAACTTACGAGTATTGCTGATTTTGTCTTCTAAGATTTCACCGACCAGGCGTGCTTTTACATCGCTACCGCCCTGAATCTTAAGTTCGACCTGACGCAGGAACGTATTCGAGAGAATCGCGAATTGTTGTTCGAACGCTTCGTCGAGATCTTCCGGTGTTTGACCAAAATTAGCGATACCTTCGCCGCTTTTTGCCATGCCAGCGAGTAGCGACTCATTGAAGCCATGTCCGAGTCCAATCGTAGATGTGGTAATACCTGCCCCAGCTACTTTAGAGACGTGTGTGAAGATTTCGCTCTCATTGACGAGGCCAGCGTTTGCTTGTCCATCACTCAGGAGAATGATACGTGCGATACGATCCTTCTTCACGAAAGGTGCTAACTGTTTTGCGCCTTCTTCCCAGCCACCAAATAAATTGGTCGAGCCTCCAGAATGAATTGAACGAACGCGTCCTTCGATATCTTTCGCGTCGCCTACGGCAACGAGAGGTTGGACAACGTTGATGGCGTCATCGAACGTGACGATGGAGATGCGGTCGTCAGGACGCAGGCCCTTGACGATGCGTACGGCGCACTCTTTGGCAGTCTCGAGAGGTTGGCCGCTCATGGAACCGGAGCGATCAATCACAAGGGCGATGTCGAGCGGAGTGCGGACGACGGATTCGGTAGTAACAGGAGCTTCAGGAGCGACAATGCGAACAAGCGCATAAGTCGCCTCAGCAGCGGCACGGAGAAAACCCTTTTTCAAGGGCAGTATTTCGATAGTAGGTTGTATCATGGAGTTTGGGAAGGACCCGAAACATAACATGCAACCTGTTAAATGTCAACACCTACAGAGTAACTATTTTGTAATTAACACCAATTTGTAACTGTCAGTATTCTATAAAGCACTTTAAATGAGAGAGTTACGGAATTTTTCAACCAATTGATTTATTTCAGATTCTTTTAATGAGGGCTTACCATCGATGTTTAGATGGATTTCACACCAATGGTTAAGGCGTAAGCGGCTCCAGCGTTCGCGCTTAGGTTGATCGCCGCGGACAGTGGGATTGAAGGCCAATAACTGCATGAAAAGCTCTCTGGATTCTTCGCTCAGATCATCGCGCATGAGTTCTTTTTTAACGAAATTTTTCAGGGCATCGGCTGGGCTTCTGGCCTCTGAGACATCGCGAATTTTTTGGGCCTCGCGCGAGGGGCTGGTCTTTCGTCGATAGTCGTCATCGCTATCACGAACGGACATAGAATAATTTGGCACTAAACAAAAATCTCTGATCTCACGCGGTCCTTTCATGGGCGCTGATTTATTGCTTCCGGACTTATCAAACGAACTACTTTTAGTTTTGAAGAGGAGCTTTTCTGCCTCGGTGGGCGTGGCTAAACTATCGATAAGACTATTTAATTTATGGGCAGAACTATTGTCGATGAGCAGGGATTTAATCCGGTCCAGATCCCAGCCGCGCTCGGAGAGAAGTCGGGCTAAGAGAAGTTGGCGAACCTGCGTGGGGCCGAAGTTGGCTTTGCGTTTGTCATCCAGGGCACGTTCCGCCTTACTGATGATACCCTGGTAGACGTAGAAACGGACCAGGCGTTCGCTCGTATTATGTTGGGCGCCGAAGCCTAGTTCGACCAGTTTATTGGAAACGAAGTCGGCCAGCTCTTCGGCTGTGCCCATAAACTCGTCGTCATTAAGAATGGCTGATGGTTTTAACATGGCTTGGGTTAATTGAAGACAGTTTACTGTCAGCATCTGTAAAATTGCAATATCTTTATGACACTGAGGGGTTTCTGATTCTTAAGCGTGCGAGAGGGGAGTGCGGGGGAGTGGGCAAATAAAAAGGCCGCTCATTGCTGAGCGGCCTTTGTTCATTAAAATCCTGAGAGTGAATTAGGAGTTATAATTGTAACCTTCTTCACCGTGATCGGTGATGTCCAAGCCACGTGCTTCTTCTTCTTCAGTGGGGCGGAGACCGATGAGAGCCTTCACCACGTAAGCGAGAATTAATGTAGCAACCAGGGAGAGGGCGAGGGTTATGCCGATAGCTTTGAACTGTTCGGTTAACAGAGTGTTACCCACGATGTCTTTGAGGTTGGTGTTAAGGTTACCGTTAACATCTGCGGTCGCGAGTACACCGGTCATGATTGCACCTAAGGTGCCACCGACGGCGTGAACACCGAAGGTATCGAGTGCGTCATCGTAACCGAGTTTAGATTTGAGGTAAACCACAGCGAGGAAGGGAACAACACCAGCGAGTACGCCGATCAGCATCGCACCGTTAGCGGTGACGAAACCAGTAGCAGGTGTAATCACAACGAGACCCGCAACAGCGCCCGAGCAGAAGCCGAGAACGGAAGCGTGACCGCGAAGAATCCATTCAAGAGCAGCCCAAGTGAAAGCAGCGACTGCAGCAGCGAGTGTGGTGGTCATGAAGGCTTGAGCAGCAACACCATCAGCAGCGAGAGCTGATCCAGCGTTGAAACCATACCAACCTACCCAGAGCATACCTGTACCTATTGCACAGAGAACCATGCTGTGAGGTGCCATGGATTTCTTACCGAAACCAATGCGAGGTCCGAGAATAATACACAAGAGAAGTGCGGACCAACCAGAGGTCATGTGAACTACCGTTCCACCAGCGAAGTCGATTGCTTTGATCGATGCAGCAGCATTCCAAACGCCGTTCATTTCGCCAGTGATACCCCAGACTGCGTGAGCCATGGGGAAGTAGACGAGGAACATCCAACCAGTCATGAAGAGCATGAGGGCTGAGAATTTCATACGCTCAGCAATCGCACCGACGATCAGGGCAGGAGTGATGATCGCGAACATCAATTGATACATCGCGAAAACGTTTTGTGAGGTCCAATAAGCGTAGTCCGTATTAGGACCAGGACCGACACCATTTAAGAAGAAGTATTCGCTTCCACCGAAGATGATACCCAAGGGAGTTCCCGCAAAGCTCTTACCGAAGACTAAAGAATAACCGACTGCCCACCAGAGAATGGCGACGAGTCCAGCTAATCCAAAGCACTGCGCAATGACGGAGAGAACATTCTTACTACGAACTAAACCGCCGTAGAAGAGGAAGAGACCAGGGAGAGTCATGAAGAGTACCAAGGCGGCACAGATCATCATGAATCCGTTGTGACCAGGACCGGCGGTGCTGGCGGCTGGAGTTAAAGCAACAGTGACATTACCTTTGGCATCTTTTAAAGGTGCAGAAGGATCGCCGTTGCCGAGGTAGGCTTCGAGACCAGCGACGCGCTGTTCTAAGGACGGCGCGGGTGGCGGCGTTGCAGGTTTAGCTTCTTCAGCGGCGGCTGCCCAGTAGGGCATCGCTGCGAGAGCAATGATGGTTAGGGTTCTTAATAATGTTTTCATGGCATGTCCCTAATCGCAATGGTTGTGCCAAGTAGCCTGGATGATGCTGAACCGCTCATTTTGACTAAAATTAAACTTTAAGCTCCCCAAAGCCTGTCACTTTTCGAGCAAATCGGGGGTTTATAACCCACAAGACTGGGCTGACTTGATTTACAGTATAATGATTAACTGTGATTATAGCCTTCTTCGCCGTGGTCAGCGATATCAAGTCCTTGCGCTTCTTCCTCTTCGGTGGGTCTCAGGCGAATCGTTTTTTGTACGAGTATAGCAATGAGAGCCGTGGCTACTACAGAAAGAAGAATGCACACACCCATCGCGACTAACTGACCTTTGATCACTGATGATAAGATTCCTGCAGTCGCTGGATTTATTTGTGGGCAAACGAGTAGGGCTGTAGCCAATGCGCCGATAGTGCCTCCGACTCCATGCACGCCAAAGGTGTCTAACGCATCATCGTATTTTAATTTGCTTTTTAGGTACGAGCACGCCGCGTAAGAAAGTGCGCCCGCAATTATCCCGATAATTACTGCAGAACCTGTGCTGACGAATCCAGCAGCGTTGGTGATCGTGGCCAATCCGGCGATTGCGCCTGAACATAATCCGAGGACCGATGGTTTGCCCCGATGAAAAATTTCCACCACTGCCCACGCCAAGGTTGCGGCCGCTGCGCCGAGTGTGGTGGTTAAAAATGATTGGACAGCGATGCCATCAGCGGCGAGCGCGGAACCTGCATTAAAGCCATACCAGCCTGCCCAAAGTAAGCCTGTGCCCAGTACACATAAGACCATGCTGTGTGGAGGCATCGCACGTTTACCAAAGCCTTCGCGCGGTCCGACGATGAGACAGAGAATGAGTGCCGACCAACCCGAAGTCATGTGCACAACGATTCCGCCTGCGAAGTCGATGGCTTTGAAAGTGGATTGTGCGTTAGCGATTCCGGAAAAATCTCCCGACTGACCCCATACGGCGTGAGCCATCGGGTAATAAACACAAAGCGTCCAAATCGCGGAAAATAACATGACCGCAGAAAATTTCATACGCTCAGCGACTGCACCAATAATTAAAGCAGGTGTGATAGCCGCAAACATCGCTTGGAAGATAGCAAAAGTGCCCGAGGAAATTCTTCCATCATAGTTGCTCGCACCTGCACCGATACCCGCGAAACCAAAATGTTCAGTGCCACCGAAAATGTGACCGAGGTTTGATCCCGCGAGCGATGTACCAAAGACTAAGCTGTAACCGAAGCCCCACCACATCAGTATCCCCATTGCGGTGAGCGCCAAACACTGTGCGGCGATCGACAAAACGTTTTTACTCCGCACCAGTCCGCCGTAAAACAGGAATAGTCCAGGAATGCACATCACTAAAACAAGCGCGGCACTCACGAGTACCCAAGCATTGTCACCGGCGTTTACAGTCGAGGTGGTAGCAAAAATAAGCATGATGCGTTTTATTAAGCAAAGTTTGTGCCAAATTTTAGGCACAGCTACTAACCCACTTGCTTTCGAATGAATTTAAGATAATTAAGTAAATATTAATACTAATGCTGACTAAAATACGACAACTTGCTATAATTTGTGCAATTAGTTCGCCTCTGGTTGCCGCCGAAGTGGCCCCACCTAAACTGTGGATTGTGATGTTGGATTGGCAGAATCAGTCGAAACAAGATGTTTCCCACTCAACCGTCGCAGGTAGCTATGGACGAAGTCGCTCAGGCATCGAAGCGATTTATAAAACCGAAGACACCGTCATCGATTTAGAATATTATAATTATTCGAACGATTTCTCCGGAGCCCTCGCATCCTCCGATCGTCATTTCGGTAAGACTTCCGATTTAATGATCACGGGTTTCAAGCAGTGGAACTGGAATGAAAAATATGCGGTGCAATTAATTTATGCTCTGGAGTCAGCCAAAGAAGATTCGCTGAGTATGTCCGATGGATTTCGCTGGGGCCTAGGCGGTGCGGCTCGCTGGAGACCTGAAGCGGAAACGGATTTGTCTATCGGTCTATTACTCGAAGATCGTTTTGAAAACAGTGTCCTTCTTATTCCATATATTAAATTAATTTGGTCGCCCTGTCGTTACGCCGAAGTCGAACTGCGCGTGAATGGATTACAAAATGGTTTAATTGTCCGTAGCTTTTTAACCGAAGATAAGTCGACCGCTCTGGATTTCACTTTCGCTTACGAAACTTTAAGTTTCCAATTAGCTGATGCGGCTTACGGCAGTCGCGCCGTCGCTATCGGTGAAGCAGTAGCGCGCGTGGGTATTACCCAGTTTCTTGAAAGCTCCGGCACATGGTTTGTACGTGGAGCTGTGGAGTGGACGCCATTCAGTCGCTACACTTATAATCACGACGGCGAAACGCAGGCGGTCTTTCAAACCAGCAGTCGCGTTGGCTTAGCTGCCCGCGTGGGCGCCCGCTTCTAATTTTTCCGATGACGCCTTATCTTCAATGGGTAGAGGCCGATATTTCTTTCGGAGATCAAAAAATCTTAGAATCACTTTCGTTGTCCGTACAAGCGGGCGAATTTATTTCCATCTTAGGTCCGTCGGGTTGTGGTAAATCGACCCTCCTCAGAGTCGCTGCTCAACTCCAACCTTTATCCGCCGGCCAATATCACTGCGCGGCACAAGAGCAGGGTTTTGTTTTTCAAGAACACACTCTCTTGCCTTGGCTCAACGCTCAAGAAAATGTTGAATTGCCGATGATACTGCGTGGTGAAATTGCAGAAAAAATTTCTGAACAGAGTCAGCGTCTTTTGTCGATGGTCGGATTAGAGGGAAAAGAAAAATCTTATCCCGATCAACTCTCAGGCGGTATGCGTATGCGTGTTTCGCTCGCTCGAGCCCTCGCGCTATCTCCCGCCTTACTTTTATTGGACGAACCGAGTGGCGCCTTGGATGAAATGACGCGTAACCAACTAAACGATACCCTGGTCAATTTACATCAGACCCTTAATTTCACCGCATTGCATGTGACGCACAGCGTGCATGAGGCCGCTTATTTGGCGGACCGTGTCTTTATTTTAGGCGGACAGCCTGCGAAAATCATCAAGGAGTTACGCAATCCGTTACCGCGACCCCGCCGCGCCGACATGCGAGATTCTTTGGAGTATCACCACTTTACGGTAGAATGCGCCCGCGCTTTAAGATTAAGTTAGCCTTAACTTCTTCAACCTTTAGGGGTTTAATCGATTACTAGGATGTCTTCCCAATTCCATTCCATTCTTGGGGTACTGTTTTTTGTGATACCTTTATCGGCCCGTGAAATTGTAGTTAAAAATGACATTCAATTTAAGGCTGCTTTGAGTGCGGCGGCAAGTGGTGATGTGGTTTTGGTCGAAAGCGGTACCTATTCGAATATCGATATCAAATTCGCGCGTGGTGGAACGGAGAGTCGTCCCGTGGTCGTGAAAGCGAAAGTTCCCGGCGAAGTGATTTTAAATGGATCCTCGGTCTGCGATTTTAATTTTCCTTATACGGTCGTGGATGGTTTATTCTTTTATAAAGGATCGATTAACCCCGGTGAGGGCGAAGATAACTCCGTCGTAAAATTCAATTCTCATCACAGCGTTTTGAGAAATACGGCGATCGTGGACTATAATCCGTCCGACTTTAAAACGTCCTACTACTGGGTCTTTTTCGTGGGAAGTAATAATACGGTCGACCATTGTTACTTCAAAGGGAAAAACAATAAGCAACCTTTAGTCGGCAATGCGATTGATGATAGCCGCTATAATGCGGTAAAGTTCTCGTACTTTAAAAATATCCCCTACCAAGTACTTAATGGGCGGGAGAATATTCGCGTGTGGGGCTCGGGTAAATTTGATGAGAAGGGCAAGGACGGAGCTTACTTTACCGTGGAAGGAAATCTTTTTGATCGTGCTGACGGTGAAGGTGCGGAAATCGTCTCACTTAAGTCCAACTACAATCAGGTCTTAAATAATACGGTAATCGCTACCGCTGGTTGCATTAATATCCGACGCGGCTCTAACAACCTCATTAAAGGTAATGTCATCTTGGGCCAGGGCGCTAAACAAGCTCAAGGACTTCGGATGTCGGGTGCCAACAACACTGTTATCCAAAACTATGTATCGGGTACGGAATATGGAATTCGTGTATCGGCGGGGGAATATATTGGCAGTGCTCTGACGCCTGGGTACGAGCCTCATAATAAAGATCGCGCGGCAAATACCAAAAATACTGAGGGTACCGTCACCTCTTATCCGCAGGTTAAAAAACTCATGCTAGCCAATAACATCGTCGCGAATGTGAAGGGTAGTTGTTTGGACATCGCTTCGGACTTTAAAAAACACTGGCCGGCCTCACAAATGATTCTGCTGCCCGAAGATTCGGACATCATGAATAATCGTTTCATTAGCAATAGCTCTGGTGCGGTAGTCGAAGGATCTTTGCCCGATGGAAAAACTCCGATGGGCGGTATCACGACGAAACCTAATCGTTATAAAGGTAATATTATTTTAGGAGAGGGAAAAATAAAATATCCTCCCGCGGAGAATGGATTTAAAATCGAAGCACTCCCTTCTAACTGGTCAGAGAAAAAAGAGTTAAGCAATTTTACGGTTCTGACTCCGCAAGACGTCGGCCCGCCGTGGGTGATTGCGTTGCGTGATGCGAAAAAGTTTCCGATGGAAGATGATCGTTCCTGCTATCCGGCCGACGAGGGGACCAAGGATAAAGGTTCGAAAGATAAGTCCGACAAAGTTAAGAAGAAGAAATAATTTAACGGCTGTGGAGCTGGGTCAAAGTGGCGTGGATGATTTCGTCGCGACGTCGGATAGCTTCTTCGAGTTCGGATGTGCGAAGTGAGCGTCGAATTCGCTGCGCCGTGTAATCGGCGAAGTGGAGGGTGTAGTGAATCCACCACGTACCATTATTATTCCAGAGATGGTGACAGCGGTTCTCGGCGTTCACGCGCAAGGAAAGACGTGACGGAGTGGCGGTGGGGAGGGAGGATGAGTCTGTGTTGATCATAGCGTGTTTGGATAAAGCGACGCATCACGATCGACCCAGAAGTGGGAAGGATTTCTGACCTTTCGGTCCTCATCTTAGAAACTTTCGGTTTCTAAAAACCACCGCGGCCGGTGAAGGCTCGGTTGGTGCAAGGCGGCGGTTTTAGGGCCAGCCATTGCTCGTGATGTGTTATTAAAGAACGATTGTAGATATAAGTGTCGTTTCGAAAAAAGCAAGTCGGAGACCCGAGAACTTGTGTCATAAATTCTAAACCCAGGTTTTCCGCTTATTTTCGCTTTTATTTAAGGCGTGTTGCCAAATAGGCCGCCCACTCCTTAATCTCTATTTTTCAACTATGGGCTATTTTCGATTTCGTAAAGTTGTCTCGCTGGGTAAGTTTTTTAAAATAAATATTTCTAAAACCGGCGTGTCGGCTTCGGTGGGTCGACCTGGGGCGACGCTTAATATAAAAAAAGATCGGGTCGACGGCACGGTCGGTTTACCGGGCAGCGGTTTATCGTACAAAGAAAATTTATCGAAACGTGGATGCGCTTCGATCTTCTTACTTCTCGGTCTGCTCGCCGTTGGCACGAGCTGGAAAATTTTTAGTCACTTACTTTCGTAGTTCTAAAATTTTCTCAATTACGCAAGTGCCCGGGAAAGGACTCGAACCTTCATGCCTTTAAGGGGCGGCGGATTTTGAATCCGCTGCGGCTGCCATTTCGCCACCCGGGCTTCTTGCGTAGAGACCATTCACTCCATCTCGGGGTGGCTCGGCAAGAAAATCCTCTTCACGAATTCACTTAGTCGAAAAATCACTAATGATTTAGACCCTAAAACAAAAGAGGCGCCTCATTGAGGCGCCTCTGTTTGAAGAAAGTAATTCGAAAATTACTTAGTTCCGAGGATCGCGTCCTTCGCAGCTTTTGCTACGCGGAATTTTACGACCTTCTTAGCTTTGATCTGGATAGTTTCGCCAGTAGCAGGATTGCGACCGAGGCGAGCTTTGCGCTGAACGAGAACAAGCTTACCGAGACCAGGAAGCGTGAAGGAGTTCTTCGCGTTCTTGTAGGCGAGGTGAGCGATGCTTTCGAGAATCGCTACAGCTTGTTTTTTGCTGAGCTCATTCTTTTCAGCGATAGCGGCAGCGACTTGGGATTTGGTGAGGGCTTTGGACATAGTAGGTATTTGTTGGGTGCAGTATTGCGGGTTTATTTATTAGCCATGTGTGCGAATAAAACCAGCGAAAAATAAAGGTATTTTACATGGGGGGTGCGGGACGGACCAGCGGGGCATAGCCCCGACTTGCGCTTACTCAATTTAATGTCATCAGTATTTGAGAGTTTACCCCTCCGCCCCCTCTCCATGAAAATTGATTTCTTGATCGCTCTGCTGGTCGCAATTTTTTTGCCCAGCTCAATTCACGCTCAGACAGAAATTACCTATCGAGGTGAACCCGCTTTTGGTCCTCTGAAATTTGTCCAGCCTCTCGGACTCGTCTCAGTCCCAGGTCGAAAAGATGAACTTTTAGTCCTCGAAAAGTGCGGACAAATCCAACGCGTAAAATTGAGAGAAACCGACGCGGAAAAAACGCAGATTTTAGACGTCAGTAAGCCCAGCGATGGCATATTTGAGCAGGGTGGTGAGTGCGGTTTGCTCGGAGCGGCTCTACATCCAGAACTCGATAAAAATCCCTATCTCTTTGTTTACTATAGTCTTAAGATTAATGGAAAACTGCATCAGCGCGTCTCTCGATTCAAGTTGGCCGATATTACATCGCTCAAAGTAGTTAAGGAGTCCGAACAACCTGTAATTACACAATTAGACTCCGCGAGTAACCATAATGGGGGCGATTTACACTTCGGTCCCGATGGCTACTTATATATAAGCTGTGGTGACGGAGGTCAGGCCGATGATCGGCTTAAAAACTCAGGGGATATCATGAAGGGTTTCCATGCCGCCCTCTACCGGATCGACGTCGATAAACGCCCCGGCAACCTACCCCCAAATAGCCATCCTTCGGTGATCTTAGATGACAAGGGTGGGGCGTTTTATGCGGTACCCGCGGACAACCCTTTTGTGACGGCCACCACCTGCCGGGGGGTAAAATTAGACCCCTCCAAGGTCCGAACCGAGACCTGGGCCATCGGCCTCCGCAACCCCTGGCGCTTCAGTTTCGACCCCCCTACCGGTCGAATCTTCACCGGAGACGTCGGCCAAAACCTCTACGAGGAAATCGATATCATCGTCCCTGGAGGCGATTATGGTTGGAGCGATCGCGAGGGTTCCCGCACGTTTAATCCATCGACGAAGAAAGTTTATTCCGAAAAAAATAAACCGAATCCAAATTCTGGATACATCGAACCGATTCACGATTACGAACACAAAGAAGGAATTTCCGTTACGGGCGGATGTGTTTATCGCGGCGAAACGATTCCTTTATTAAAAGGCGCATACATTTTTGCGGATTATGGTCGTGGCTGGTTAAAGGCACTCCGCGAAGTCAACGGAGTTTGGACCGACGAGTTTTTATGTAATGATGTGACGGTGACGGGCTTTGGTTTCGATCCGCGCAATGGTGATATTCTTTATACATCGCTCGGCTTAGGCGAAGTGCGTCGCCTCACCGTTTCCAAGAAAAAATAAATGAGCCTCTCACGACGAAACTTCCTCGCGCAATCAGCACTCCTTTTTTCGGCTGCTACGTTGCGTCCTCAATTTATGTTAGCGCAATCAAATCCACCGTCACCTAAACCGACCTTTCATTTTTTTACCAAGCCCTTTGTCGGTTTGTCTTATCAAGAAATCGCGAAACACGTTGCGGCGATTGGGTATGATGGGGTGGAAGTGCCGATTAGAAAAAAAGAAATGAGCGTCGGGGCTGATGTCTTGGACGAAATACCTAAGATGGTGGAAGCTTATCGAAACGAAAAATTAGAGGTGGTGACATTGACGACGGACCTCGTGGAGGTGAGTCGCGAAGCACGTACCGAAGAAATTTTACGTGCCGCACAAAAATCGGGAGTGAAACGTTTTCGCATGGGATGGTATCGTTACGACAACACTAAACCCATTTGGCCACAGTTAGATTCTTTTCGTTCGAAATTACACGATCTGATAACCTTAGCTAAAGAAATCGGCATTCAGCCTATTTACCAAAATCACTCTGGTGCGAAAATGGCCGGAGCAGGAATTTGGGATATCGCGCTCTTAATGAAAGACTATCCAGTGGGTGATGTCGCTTGGGCTTTTGATATGATGCACGCTAAGGTTGAAGGCGGCCTTTCTTGGCCGACCGAATTTGCCCTCGCCAGCGATCGATTAGGGGTCGTCCAATTTAAAAATTACGTTTGGGAAAATCATGCGACTCGCTCCGTTTCTCTGGCCTCAGGCCTAGTCAATAAAGAGGCAGTCGATGTTCTTAAAAAGCGTGGATATGCTGGGCCCTGTCTCATTCATATCGAATATTTAAAGGGTGATATTAACCAGCCCGACTTCTTAGCGAATGTGATTAAAGCGTCAAAGGACGATTTAGTCACTCTGCAGAGCTGGTGGAAAACATTTTAACCTTGTTTGCGCTTTATCCCGTCAGCATTTAAATCCCTAATCAGTTGCCCCCACTTTTATGTTAAAATTTTCACTCTTATTTTTAGCAGCGACCGCTTGCGCCGCAGATTTTAAATTTTATGAACCGAAGGAGGGTGGTGATGTTGCCCTGAATCTTTTCAAGGTACCTGAAGGCATGGAACTCACTGTGTGGGCCCGTTCTCCGATGCTCGCGAACCCGACCAATTTTGACATCGATGCCCAAGGACGTGTTTGGGTGACTGAAGGTGTGAACTATCGTCAGTATAATGTTGGCGGTAAACGTCGCCCCGAAGGTGATCGCGTGGTGGTCTTGAGTGATACGAAGGGCAATGGCCGTGCGGATACGGTGCAAACTTTTGTGCAGGACCCCACCTGGTCTTCGCCCCTCGGCATTGCGGTGCTCGATAACGTCATTATCGTTTCTCATGCTCCCGACTTAATTAAATATACCGACGTCAATCGCGACGGAAAATTTGATTCAGCCGTCGATAAGCGAGAAATTTTACTGACGGGCTTTGGCGGACAAGATCATGACCACTCACTCCACGCGGTAGTCGCGGGCCCTGATGGTAAACTCTATCTTAATTTAGGAAATTGCGGCGGAGTCTTTACCGACAAATCAAATAAAACTTTTCGTATTTCCAGTAATTACGATGATCAACGCGGTGCAAAATGGCCCTTTGATCGGACAAAGTCTCAAGGCCAAAAAAGCGACGACGGGTTTGTTTGGATTGCGGGTGCCTCGGCCCGTATGAATGACGATGGCAGTAACGTCGAAGTGATTGGTAATGGCTATCGTAATAGCTTTGAGCATTTCCCAACTTCCTTCGGCGATTTATTCCAAGGCGATAACGATGACTCGATGAGTTGTCGCACCTCCTATGTTTTAGAATACGCGAGTGCTGGCTTCACAACAGCCACTGGACAAAGTTTCCGCTCGGTCCGTCGCGGACCAGCTCAGCCCTTCGCACGTGCCCATTGGCGCCAAGACGATCCCGATACATTTGATGTGGGTGATATTTATGGTTCGGGTTCGCCCTCTGGTATGGTGGTTTATGAAAATGGTGCACTTGATGAACAATGGAATGGCACACTCTTAAGTTGTGAGTCTTCCCGTAACACTATTTTTGCTTATAAGATTCAGCCTCAAAAGGCCGGTTTCAAATTAGATGCCGAGTCGCGCCTCGAGTGGGTGACTTCCAATGCGGAAAAAGAATATTACGGCGTGGATTTCAATAAGCCGAAAAAAGATACCACCGCGAAAGAAAAAGTTTTATTCCGTCCGTCCGATATTGCTGTAGGTCCAGATGGTGCGATTTACATCGCCGATTGGTATGACGCGCGCGTTGGTGGTCACCAAACGCTCGATGATCAATGCCTCGGTTCCATTTACCGTCTTGCCCCGAAAGGTTTTAAATCGGTCATTCCGAAAATGGATTTAACCACGCCCGAAGGCGCGGTTGATGCATTACGAAATCCCGCGGCGAATGTCCGTCACCAAGCTTTTAAAGCGATTCAATCCTTTAAAGAAAAATCCCTACCTGCAATTTCGCAACTTTTACGTGATAAAAATTCTTACATTGCGGCGCGCGGGATTTGGTTGCTGCCGTATTTAGGCGAAGAGGGAATAAAACGCTGCGAAGAATTGTTAAACGATACGAATCCACAAAATAAAATTACTGCCTATCGTGCCTTACGTCGTGCCGGCGTGGATGTTTTAGGCTACGCCCAAGTTTTAGCGAACGATTCTAATAGTGCGGTGCGTCGCGACGTGGCGACCTCGCTGCACGGGGTGTCTGCGGACAAAGCTATACCGATTTTAATCACTCTCGCTGCGAAGATTGATCACACCGATAAAAATTCCTTAACCGCATTCGGCGTAGCTTCTGCCGGAAAACAGGAAGAAGTCTGGGCAGCGATTAAAACCGATGCCAAGACCTGGACGCCCCAGATTGAAAAATTAGCCTGGATTTTACATCCCGCCTCAGCCGTCCAAGATTGCGTCACGCGCGTTCGCTCGCCCGAACTTTCTAAAGAACAAAAACTCTTAGCGCTCGAAACACTTTCGTTTATTGAATCCAAAGAAGCGGGACTCGCGATGATTCAATTGTGTTCGACTGAGTCTGAATTAAAAAATGAAGCGACGCGTTGGGTGCTGATGCGTATCTCCGGATTATGGGCGGCTTATGATTTACGCACGGAGTTAAAAAAGTCGGGAGTTTATGATCCTGAAAAAATTGTCGTAAACTCTATCATGTCGATGGAGCCTCCGCGCCCCACTTATACTGAGCAGGATGTTCTTAATAAAAAAGGTGATCCGGAAAAAGGTGGTCAGCTCATTCTGCGTTGTACCATGTGTCACCAAGTCAATGGTGCCGGTGTTGCGCTCGGACCCGAGTTACGCGGATGGGGAACCCGCCAAGGCGTCCAAGCCGTGGTTCGCTCTATCGTTAATCCCTCAGCCGATATCGCTCACGGGTACGATGGATTTACCATAAAATTAAAAAATGGAGTCCAGGTCGACGGAATCATGCAAGGGGAGGGTGATCCTCTGTCCGTCCTTTCCGTGGGTGGAGTCAGCCAACTTATTCCCAAAAGCTTTATCAGCCAACGAGTTAACAAAGAAGGCAAGCCCGACGGCCTAGAGATTAATAAGATGAACCGATCGTTGATGATGTCGGCCGAGCAACTCGGATTAACCGCCCAAGAAGTGGCCGATATCGCAGCTTGGATGGCAACCTATCGCTAAAACCCCGATAAAGCCCCTATTTTAGGGGTCAATCTTTAGGTAAATTTACCGCTTGCAACTCGCTGGTGGGTTACCAAGTTGAACCTTCCTTCCTCTCGTCAAGGCACGGCCGCACTACGCGGGCCCGCGACTTACGAGAATCCAATCCAAAGATTTACACACAATTATGAAGCAGCTCAGTCTCTCCGTCACTAGTCGTCAGAACCACGGCCGTGGTCATTCCCGCCGCCTGCGTATCGATGGCTCTATCCCCGCCATTATTTATGGCCCAGCCGGCACGCACAGTGTGGCTGTGAACCAAGAAAATTTCCGCGATCTCATGCGCAAGAAGGGCACCGCCGCTGCGCTCATTGAGCTCGAATTCAACGGCAGCAAGATGCTCTCGATCATCAAAGAGTTTCAACGCCACCCGATCACTCAAAAATTCCTCCACATCGACATTCAACAAATCGATCCAAATGCACCGATGTCGGTTGCAATTCCTATTCGCACCGTGGGTGAAGCTTATGGTGTGAAGACTGATGGTGGTACACTCGCGATTGTTTCGCAGACCATCAACGTCCGTTGCTTACCTAAAGATTTACCTGAATTTATCGAAGTCGATGTCACTGCTCTGAAAGTTAATGAATCGATTCACGTGGGTGACATCAAGGCACCTGCTGGTATTTCTTTCCCTGGCGATCGTGGTCGCGTAGTGGTAGTTTGCTCCGAAATGGCTGCCGAAGAAGCTGCCGCCGAGCCAGCTGCTGTTACGACTGCTACCACTGCAGACGGTGCCGCTGCTCCTGCCGCTGGTGCTGCTGCCGCCGCCGCTCCTGCCGCTGGTGCCGCTGCTCCTGCCGCTGCTCCTGCTGCCAAGAAATAATTTTCCGCGCCAGGCGTTCCTGGTACCTGTTCTTTGAAGTCAAATGTCATTCTCGGTTATCGCCGCCCTCGGCAATCCAGGCCCTGAATACATCTCCACCCGACATAATGCGGGATGGATTCTCTTGGACGCACTGGCTCAAAAAGTCGGCGCGGTCTGGAAGGAAGAAAAACGTTTTTCCGTTTCAGTTGCGAAAGTAACTTTCGGAAATTCAAACGTCTTTTTAGTAAAGCCCCAATCGTTCATGAACGAAAGCGGACCACCTTTAACTAAGTTCCTCCACTTCCATCAAATCCCTGCGAGCGACATCGTTGTCTGTTATGACGACATTGCGTTTGAGCCAGGATTGATGCGACTGACCCAAGGAGGTTCCGATGCCGGTCACAACGGCGTCGAGAGTTGTATACAACACCTCGGCAACGAATTCATTCGTGCCCGCGTGGGAATCGGCCCCAAGAAACACCCCGCTCAAGATTTAGCGGACCATGTACTCGGCAAAATACCCGACGATGACTTAGCTCGCATTCGCACAAGCTTACCTGACTTCATTCACGGACTCGAAATTTTAATTTCCCAAGGCCTTCCCGCCGCCCAAAACTTTACCAACCGAAAAAACCATTCACTATGACTACAGCCACCACACGCCGACGCCACTACACCGTCAGCCTTATTCTCGACCTCCGCGGTTCCGCCGAGGCTCCTGATGTCGCGATTGATCGTTTAAAAGAAATCCTCAAGTCCATCGACTGCAAGGTATCCGAAGTCGAAAACCTCGGCCAACGTGAATTCAGCCGTGCCGTCGACCGCAAGTTCCTCAGCGGCCTCTACGTCCAAATCAAATTTGAAGGTCCAGTGACCGCTCCTGCTGCTTTCGCCGAAAAACTTCGTCTCGATCGCACGGTGGACCGCATCATGGTTCAATCCGAAAAATAATTTTTAACTAAACTCACACCATGGCTTCGTCCTACAATCGCGTTATTCTCGCGGGCAATATGACCCGTGACCCTGAAGCCAAAGCTTTGCCTTCAGGCCAAGCGTTGACGAAGTTCTCCCTGGCTGTGAATCGTGCCTACACCACCAAAGAAGGTGAGAAGCGCGAAGAGGTGACTTACGTAGACATCGAGAGCTACGGCAAACAAGCTGAAGTGATTGCCAAATATTGTGGCAAAGGATCCGGTATCTTAGTCGAAGGCCGTCTCAAGCTTGATCAGTGGGAAGATAAAAAATCCGGCGAGAAGCGTTCGCGCCTCGGCGTGGTTTTAGAGAACTTTACTTTCTTAGGCGGCAAACCCCAAGGTGGCGAAGAAGGCGGATCCGCGCCTCGCTCCCGTGGTGGTAATGATAGCCCTGCACCGTCCGCACCTGATGGTGGCGACGACGTACCATTCTAATTTTTATAATCACAATTAAACCCGACCACCACTATGGCATACACCGAAGTTTTACTCATTAAGCCCGTCGACGGCCTTGGCGCCGAAGGCGAGCAAGTCCGCGTCCGCGCAGGCTACGCACGCAATTTCTTGTTCTTACAAGGCATTGCTCTCCCCGTTAATCGCGCTAACACTAAGTACATCGAGTCTTTGAAACAAGCTCGCACTGTACGCGAGGCCCGCGACCTCGAAGTAGCCAATGCATTGGCTGCTAAGTTAGCTGCGGTGAAATTAACCTTTGCCGTGAAGACCGGTGAAGGAGGCAAGATGTTTGGCGCGATCAGCACTGCTGAAATCGCTGCTAAGCTCGCCGAACATGGTATCGAGTTGGAGCGCAAGCGTATCCACCTCGGCCAAGGTCCTGTCAAATTACTTGGTAAACACGTCTCGACCATTCGCCTCCATGCCGACGTCACCGTCGAACAGGAGTTTGAAGTGATCTCGGAAAATCCAATCGAAGAGATTAAGGAAGTCGCCGAAGAATCCGATCGTCCTGAGCGCGATAAAAAGCCTCGCAAGCAACCTCGCAGCGACAAGTCTGAGAAATCAGACAAAAAAGCTAAAGCGAAGAAGTAAAATCTCTTCTGCTCACGCAAAGAAAAACCCGCCGATCGGCGGGTTTCTTTTTGGCTAAGTGACTGTAGGCTTAGCGAGGGAGAAGGAAGTTCGTATTATTAATTTCGAACTCTAATTCATTTTTATGGAAGTGCAGAATACCGACCCACTGCACCGCCGTGCCCTTAGCGACCGATTTAATGGACTGTGTTACCTTCGGATTGGAGAGGTAGAGGTTATAAGTTTTCTCACCCACTTTTACGGCGGAGGTTTTCTTGCCGCCACCGAGGAAGGTGCCGTCGATGACAATCAAATCATTGATTGAATTAGCAATTTCCTCGGGTGACATTTTTTCGAGCGCACTCGCACGGATCAGTTTCGAGCGATCGAGCGGTCCAGGAATTTCAGTCAGTGCTTCGCTGGGAGTTACTTCAGGACGCTTTAAAGGAACGCCTGCTTTTTCATCTTTATTAAGAACAGTGAAAGTCGCCACGACCGGGAAGTGGTCACTGACGCCAGCGCCTGGTCCGTAAAGAGTCACTGGATTGGGCAGGCGGGCCTTTGATTTAGCGGTTAATCCTTCGATGATGACTGCACCAAAAGTATTACCCACGTAATCAACGCCTGATCCGTTGGCTAAGCCTTTGGAAATAATAATCTGCATGAGTGTGCCCCAGTCGCCTTGGTAGGAATCGGAGTGACGTTGGCTAGGTTCCACATCGTACCACAAATTATAAAGGAGGGCACCGTTGTTATTCGCCGAGGTAAATTTTTCGATATTACCCTGTGAGCCGAGGACGTCTTGAACTCCGGTGCGTCCCATTTTAGGATAACGCTGGAGTTGATTGTATTGAGAATTTAAATCTCCACCGACAATGACGTTGGCATCAGGATTAGCTTTAAAAATTTCATCGAGACGCTTGCGCAAGACACCCGCATTTTGAATTCGCGTTTTTTCTAAACCAGCATCGCCCGCGCCACTCTTCCAGTGATTCGCGTAAACATAAACGCTTTCGCCAGCGATTTCGATTTCAGCTTCGACAATCGTCCGTGCACCTTCAACCCGGAGTTGTTTGGTGCTCTTGATGGGGAAACGTGTAAGAATAGCGCAATGAATAGCCTCTTTGCTGAGATCGAATACATCTCCTAAAACCACTTGATAACCTTTGAGTCCTTCGTCTTCGAGGGCTTTGACTAACCAAGCTTCAATCGGCATGCCGCGCAATTCATTGGACAAGTCATTCTTTAAAATATCTTTGTAGTTTTTATCTTTTTGAGCGGCGAGGAAGTCGCTCACGCTGATGGTTGATTCAGGAGAGTGGTCGGCCTCTAGTTCATTAATGATGAGGATGCTCGGACCTTTGCCGTCTTCGGCCGTGCGCAGAACTTCGGCGAGGCGTTGTAACTTGCCGGCGAGTTTCTCCGGAGTCCAGTGATGCTCGGTTGTATTCGTTACAGGGAAGTCCGCGTAAATGGATTTGTCATCGAGATCGAAAAGATTCTCTACGTTGAATGCCATGACGCTGAGGTTGCTGGGTACCTTGGTTTCTTCGGCGGCACCGAGGTTGATGAATGAGCCAAGAAGAATTAAGCTCAGTGAGGTAATCATGCGGGGTGACATACGGATTACCCTAACCGTCTAATTTTAATTCTCCCACCATAATAAATGCCCGAAGTACTAATTCTTAATCGAAGTTAAAACCCCAGATTAATTTACATAAAATGTTGAATGATAGATACATACATAAAATAAGACATAATTGACACAATTCTGACACACAATCGTCAAGTTCGACCCAATCTATTTGTTTCCTATTACGCAGTTTGCCCCATAACTAAACCCACTGATGAAGCGTTTCGATCCCCACGTCGGAGGAGCTGGACAAGGGTTGTCCGCGGGGAAAAGCCATCGCAGTTTAAAAACTCTGTTACGGAACGCAGCCGCGATTATTCTTTTCTCGAGCGTAGCGTCAGAGGTGAGGGCGCAGGCATCACTCTCTTCAGCGACTTACACTCAAAATTTTGATGCCGCAACTGCTTCAGCTTTACCAACCGGATGGAAAGTTGGCGGATCTGATAGTTACTCTGCAGCTGTTACGGTTTCGACGGTCGGTACCACTGGGTCTACTCTAGCCTCAACTTTAACTTCTAGCAATTCAGGCGTCGTGGGATTATTTAAGGACTCAGCTTTAGATCAAGCTATTGGTATTTTAAATACGGGTTCGGTAACCAGCCCAAAATCAGTTTATTTTGCATTTACTAATAATACTGGCTCAACAGTTACTGCATTCAGTTTGGCTTGGGATTATGAAAAATTTCGTTCGGGGACACGCGCGTTTGATTGGACTCTTTTTGGTGGAACGACAAATGCAGTAGATACAGCGATTACAGCAGGCAATAAAAGTTATGCAGCCGACGTAGTCAATACTACTATCTATATGTCCAATAATGAATTGGTGTCAGCAGCAACCGCTTCTGTTACTGGATTAACTTTAGCTGCTGGCGAAACTTTTTATCTAGAATGGAAGTTAACTGGAGTCGGAGGTTCCACTAATGGACAGGCACTAGGAATAGATAATTTTTCACTTACAGCAACACTAGCTTCTGTTGGTGGGAACTTCTGGAATGGTTCGAGTGGTGTTTGGTCTAGTTCCTCAATCAATTGGGCTACCGAAACGGCGGGTGGTGGAACCACGGGTGCGACTCAAGCGACTTCTGGTGCTTTAATTTTCGATACACCCAGTATAAATCCAACGGTGAGTGGCACGGTTACGGTGGCCGCTGGTTTAACATTTGGAGCGAATGGAATCAACATTTCATCGGGTACCATTAACTTATCGGGTGCTAGCCCAGCGACGAATGCGATTACGGTTAGTAACTTAAGTGACACTGCTACTCTATCTTCTGCACTAACCGGAACTCAAGGTCTCACGAAATTAGGTAACGGTAAATTAGTTCTCTCGGCTGACAATTCCGGCTTAACCGGTGCAGTGACACTTTCTGCAGGCACATTGCGTGCATCATCGGCCAACGCCCTCGGTGCAGGCACACTTTCCATCGCTGGTGGCACTTTAGAATTAGCGAGCAACAACGGCGTTTCATTTGGTCGAAACACGACCGTCTCCGCAGATGCTACGATTAAATCCGACCGAGCTGCTCAAGATGCTGGTGCTGGTGCAACTCAAACTCTTGGTGCTCTCTCGATCGGTGGACAGACTCTGACCATTGATAGAGGTAGTAACGTTGGTTCAGGTACCACCGGAATTACTTTTGGTGCGGTTACTTTATCTGGCGCGCCCACCTTTACGGTTAATGCAAATTCAGTTTTAACTTTAGCCTCTATCCCATCAGGAGCTGCTCAAAATATTACCATCAACGGTGCAGGCGATACCACTGTATCAGGTGCAATCGCCACCACGACGGGCTCCCTCACGAAATCAGGTAACGGTAATTTAACTTTATCGGGTACGAATACTTTCACCGGCGGACTCACGATTAATGCGGGCACCGTTACATTCGGAAGTGCCGCGGCATTAAATTCCACTGCGGGATCCGAAAACGCTGTAGTCTTTGGTTCGGGTTCAACGGGAACTTTAAGCCTCAATGGAAATAATGCTACCATCGCTGGTTTAAATACTAACGCGACCCCTGGAACGACTTTCGTTAAAAATGGAAGTGCCTCCACTAATGCCACGCTGACGATTGGTAATTCGACGAATCTTGATAGCACCTTCGCCGGTACCATTCAAAATGGAAGTACAGGCACACTCGCTCTTAACAAAGCGGGCACAGGTACATTAACCTTAACGAGTGCCAATACTTATACTGGTGGTACGAATATTAATCAGGGTAAGATTGTGTTGAGTGGTGGATCTCTTGCCTCGGGAACTGTTTCGATTGCCAATGGTGCCACACTTGCAACGAGTGGTGTCGCGTCAGCGGGAAGCCTCTCCCTGGTCACTGGTGCGATTGTAGATTTAACTTCGGCTGGATTAAGTTTAACCGGTGCACTCACTGCCTCGGGTGGAAATTTAAATTATACTTTAGGAAATACTTTAGCGGTGACGGGTGCACTCACTCTTTCGGGCGCAGTGAATATTAGTTTAGCAGGAAATTTTGAAGCTAAGCGCTACGACCTAGTCACTTTTGCTACTACCGATATCTCCTCAGTTTCAAATGCCTTAAATGTTACCACTACACGATTAGGTTGGTCTATTACACCTGTCATTACTGGCACTAAGTATTCCATCGATATCGCCATTGCATCGAATAATTTAAATTGGAATTTATCGGGCGATGGTACTTGGGATACGACCCCCACCGCGAATTGGTATAATAGCAAAAATTCCTCTACCCAATCTTTTGCCGATGGCGATAGCGTCACCTTTGATAAATCTTCCGGCGGTGTCATTGCGATTAGCGGTATCGTAAGTCCTGCAAGTACTACGGTAAATTCATCGGGTGATTATACTTTCCAATCTGGTACACTCGCAGGCGATGGTGGCATCTCAAAATCAGGTAACGGAAAATTAACTTTATCTGCTGCAAATACATTTACCGGTGAGGTCGTCGTGAACGCCGGAACTTTAGCTGTCACTCACGCGAATGCGTTAGGTGCTACCTCGACCGGAACGAGAATTATTTCTGGGGCGACGCTTGAAGTTGCTGATAACATCACCCTTGCCGGAGAGACTCTTACCCTTGCTGGCACCGGCGTTGGCGGTGTGGGTGCACTCACGAGTTCAAGTGGAATCAATACCGTTACTGGCCCAATTACTTTGAACGGTAGCACCTTAATTACTTCTCAAGGCGCAACCCTCATCGATACCCTTACATTATCAGGATCAATCTCGGGCTCTAGTTCTACTTTCTCTATTGGTGGAGATGCCGACACCATCATTAGCGGAAATATTTCGGGCACTGGTTTAGCGCTTAATAAAATCGGTGACGGTGTCTTAACTCTCTCTGGCACGAATAATACTTATACGGGAGGCACGACGATCACCGGTGGTAAAATCATCGCTGGCACCAGCAACCTCACCGGAGCTATTACTGATAATGCTACTCTCGAAATCAATCAGGCAACGGACGGAAGTTTCGCAGGAAATATTTCGGGCACGGGCGAACTGATTAAAGAAGGTGCGGGCACACTTACTTTAAGTGGTACCAATACAGTCAGCACCATCACCTTAAACACGGGCGTGTTAGTGATCGCTTCACCTTCAGCTTTACCCACGAGCGGTAGCGCTAATGTAAATGGTGCTTCGACGCTTACCCTTTCGACAGCGGGTACTTACGGCACTTCAAATACTACATTAAATCTGACACCTTTGAGTACCACGTTCATCGCGTTGAATATTGGAAGTGGTACCACGGTAAATCTCGCCAGCAATGTGGCGATTAAATCCCAAACAAACATCGCCGTGCCTGGAGTTGCCGGCGTTCTTACTTTAAGCGGTGCTCTCAGTGGAAACGGTAAGTTGGTTAAAACCGATTTAGGAAAAATTATTATCTCAGGTACGAGCAATAATTTCACTGGTAATACCGAAGTTCAAAACGGTATCTTAACACTGAACGCAGGTTCAAGTTTAGGTACGGGTACACTGACGATGAATGCTAATGGGGGTCTCGCGACCCTGGAACTCAATGAATCGGCCTCGGTTACGTCTTTGATTAGCGGCGTCTCTACAACGGCGAACAACATCATCTCCATTGCTTCAGAAAAAACTTTAACCATCAATGAAAGCTTCACCAGAACTTTTGGTACCACCGTTGGATCTAGCACCTTTACGATTAATGGACTCGGTGGACTCACGATGGCGGGCTCAGGCGAATTAATTCTCGATAGTACTAATAGTTACACCGGACTCACTTCCGTTACCGCTGGTACACTCACCGCTAATAACTCTGCTGCGATTTCTTCCAGCGCGTCCGTCAGTTCGGGTGCAGTTTTAAACCTTAATGATAATCAAACACTCACCAGTTTAGCGGGCTCGGGTGTAGTGCGTATCGCCGATGGAAAAACTTTCACACTTAATAACACCACCACACAAAACTTCGGTGGAACATTTACTGGAACCAGTGGTACGGCATTTACGAAGTCGGGCAATGGCACTTTAAATTTATCAGGCTCGAGTATTAACCTGGCTCGCGACATCACCCTGAGTGCGGGTACGGTCAAAGCCTCTAACAATAGTGCGCTCGGTACAGGCACGGTTTTAATTGGTACTGGTGGATCCGGTACCACGGGCACACTTTACGTCGCAAGCGATAAAACCATTTCCAATAATATCACCATCGGGACCGAAGCCGCGAAGGGAACGACCACCAGTTCTAAACTTACTCTGCTTTCATTTAGTTTAAGTGGTAATAGTGGAGCTGGAATAAGCCCTTATGTCACTACGGGTACTAAGAATGCTGCGATTACTAGTTTTACTGGTTTAACTCGCGGAACAGGTGCGAGTACACCTACAGGTTCTTTACCTGCTTCCGCATGGGCCGCTTCTAATATGACGGCGACGTCAGCAACGGCCGCTGTTACCGCTAATCAGTATGTTACCTTTGGATTTAAATCTACGACGAGTGGATTCACTTTAGATACCAGTCTTATTCTGCCTTATATTAATTATCGTTCCAGTGCGGGCTCCGACCAAGTTCAATGGGCTTATAAAATTAATAATGGTAGTTATACGGATCTTGGCGGTATTCAGTTAGTTGGTACAAGCACGACGATACCAACCACAGTCACACCGACTCTCGCAAATGACATCATCATGGCTGCGGGTGATGAAATCACTTTCCGCCTCGCGATATTTAAAGTCACCACCACGGGCGGTGGTAATTGGTATCTTAAAGATAACATTAATACTGTAGATGATATTGGTATTCAGGGTTATGTTGTAAATTCTTACGACAACCCGGCCTGGGGTTCCGGTACTCTGGGTATCGATGAAGCAGGGACTGCGACTTTCACGGGTAATGTTGTCGTTAACAACACGGCCGAGTTAACCGCTGCCACTGGCGGTACAGCTATTTTCCAAACGGGAGTGATTAGCGGCCTCGGTTCACTGACTAAAACCGGTAATGGCACGGTTGAACTCCAAGGGGACAATACATTTACCGGATCACTGACACTCACTGCCGGAAATCTTAAAGTCTCCACGCTCGGTGCTGGTGGTGCCGCTTCGCCTCTGGGCGCGGCCGCAGACGTTCCTGGCAGCATTATTTTCAAGGGCGGTAAGCTCGAGTATGCTGGGTCGGGTGAGACTTTAACCCGCGATTTTACTGTAGGAAACGGGGGTGCAGGCTTTATCGCTTCGGGCACCGGCGCACTTAACATCGGTCAAGATGCGGAGATGGATTTCGATAATGCTGCGGCATCGAATCGCACCTTAACGCTTGGTGGTACGACTGACATCGCCGTCGAAAATATTTTCAATCCGAAGAAATTCGATTCCAACGACATCAATAACTACTTCACCAAACTCGTGAAGCAGGATGTCAACAAATGGGTCGTCCTCGGTGCCGGTGCGGGCTTTGTGGACGATGCATCAACCGAAATAAATGTGGACGGTGGTGAACTGGGTTTTGCCATGGGTGCACTCGGATCGAATAGCACTATCAACGTCGGCACTGCCACACTCGGTTGGAATGGTACTCACACTGATGATGTCTCCGGTCGCATTTATTTAAATAATAATGCTGCCGCTGCGGCCTTTAATGTTCCGTCGGGTACCGTCGTCACGCTCAACAGCGCGTTCAATGGCGGAGCTGTAACGTCAGCAAGCCTCACCAAATTAGGAACGGGCACTCTTGAATTAGGGGGCGCCAATAAATTTAGTGGAGGACTCACGGTCTCTGCGGGAACTGTGAAAGCCACCGCCACGAGTGCGGTCGGTTCCGGAGCAGTCAGTGTTTCACGTAATGCGACCTTTGTGGTGAACGCTGTTTTATCCAATAGAATCAATGTTTCTGCGGGTGCTACCTTGGCTGGTAATGGTACTGACGAAGATGCTACTATCGAAGAGGATGGCATCCTCTCGCCGAATGCAGACAACGTTGGCACTCTTTCGTTTAACAAGCTCACGCTCAACGGTGGCGCCCATGTGAAGTGGCAACTACGCGATGCTACGGGCGCAGCTGGAGTGGGTTACGACACCCTGGTGGTTTCAGTACTCAATTTGAATAATGCCATTTCTACAAAAAAGAAAATTGTGGTCAATGTGACCAGCACCGGTTCGTTCCTGAACTTCGATAAGACGAAGGTTAATAAATTTGAATTTGCGAAAATCACGACAGACTTAGCCAACGGTGTGAATGTCACCGATTTATTTTCCATCGATGCGGAGCAGTTCGAAATCGCCAACAATTTAATCAATGATCACTTGGTGTGGTCGATGCAGTACGCAGCGGATCGTGATATGATGTACGTGACCACGATGATTCCCGAGCCTTCGACTTACGGTTTAGGACTGAGTGCGCTTGCGCTCGCAGCGGTCGCAATCCGTCGTCGCAAGAAAAAGAAAGTTTAATTTTTCTTAAAGCTATCCGCGCGGTGCTGTAATTTATATGTCCAATATTAGGATACATACAAAACAGCGCGGTGTGTGAGGATCGGCTCGTGGGGAACCATTTTGTGGGATGGCAAGCCCAGGGAACTAGGGTGTTTACCCTAGTAGCGGCACCGGTCGTCACCCTTTGTTTATTTTTAAGCAGCCCTCCTGTGGACCGGTAGGGTGGGCGACTGGGATGATCAACGAGTGGAGTGAGGAGAAAACTGAGATTTTTT